>ENA-OYYT01000038-OYYT01000038.1-human-gut-metagenome-genome-assembly--contig:-NODE-38-length-84369-cov-11.711151_pt1 | contig 84369 bp, 61 predicted proteins | sample MGYA00243251_ERZ653453 | MGnify/ENA primary metagenome ERZ653453 (study PRJEB26926, sample SAMN06165174) | human gut metagenome | biome: ENVO:00009003; feature: ENVO:2100002; material: ENVO:00002003...
TGCCTTTTTCCGAAGTGGCGGCTTCTTGCGTCGGTATGGCAGCGGTTGTCCGGGTTGATGCCATCCTGAAACGACTTTTGCCGATGATGTCCGATGTTTCTGCGGGAGGTGTTTCCCGTGACGTTTCCTGCTTTAACTCCGTGCCGCCCAATGACCGCCACAATCCGGCAATGCCTTTAAGGAAGCGGACGAATCTTGTTTCCATGATGCGGTCGTAAAGCAGCAGGAACAGGAACCACAGGTTACAGCCGACCGATACGGCCAGCAGAATGTCAGTCATGTTCATAGTTCTACTCTGGGGAGTGCTTCAACATACGGTTCAGTTCGTCGCGGTGGGTACGGAAGAACTCGCTTAACACGTTCTCGGTGAAGTCGGCGATTGTGACTTCACCGTCACCCAGCCAGCGGACAATCATGGCAACCTTGTCATGGGTCTCCTTACTGACAGACACTTGTTTCCTTTCCCTTGCCTTGAAGCCTGATTTTTTCAGGAAGGCGCGATAGTCATTCTTTTTTCTTCTCATTTCTTTTTCTTTTTGATGATTAAAATACTGCGTCATAATTCCGGGCGTAAAGGCTCTTTATCGCCTCTTCGCACTGGTTGAAGTGGTGTGTAAGCACATGATCGATGTAGGCGGACAGCGATAGCCTGTCATGCCCGATCACACGGGTTATGCGCATGATGCGGTCGTGGTACTCCGGGCGCACGTATGCCATCTTCCCCTCGCGTGCCTTTACTTCGGGTTCACGGATGAAAAGCCGTTCATAGTCCTTTTCTCCGCATTTGCCGCTTGCCGGCACGGGCGACAGGATTTCCACACTCGCCTGCACTTGGGCAAGCATACCTCCGCCGTCATGGTGCGGACTTTTGTTTTTCTGGTTCTTTTCCTGATTCATATCCATATTCATATTAAGTCTTCACGTTGTTTCTTGTACAGTTCGTTTATTTTCTCCTTGTGCTGTTCCAGATGTTGGCGCAGCACGGTGTCCACGTAGCCGCCTACCGAGATTTCCCGTCCGGCGATGTCATTCACGATTTTAAGAATCTTGCTGTGTACGTCCCGGCTGATATAGACGCACTGGCGTGTCTTTATCTCGTTGCGGCGGAGGAACAGACCGGAATAGTCGTCCTCTTGCCGTTTGCGGCGGGCGATGTCTTTCTGCACCTTCTCCCTTGACGGGGATGCCGTGGGCGGTGGTTCCGTTTCCGGGACGCTCTCTTCTTCGGGGGCAGGCACGGGCGGCTCCTGTGCGCGGTACAGGGTCCCGTCCTGCTTGCGTCTGCCGATGGAGGCTATCAACAGTTCCTCGTCAATGCCTTCGGTGTTCACTTTCCTGCTGCCCATGCTCATTGAGGTTTGATGATACGGCTGATTTCTTCCGAGAACTCACGGATACCGCTCCCTTTCAGAAGGGACACATCCATCGGGAAGATGGTAGAGCGGAATACGCTCTTGCGCTCTTCCGAGAGGTCACGCCGGAACTTCTTGCTGTCGGGCAGGCGGGTGGACAACACCGACAACCCCATTTCGGCAATCACATCTTCATACAGGTCGTACAGCCCGTTCTTCTCCCTGCCGTCCACCATCGTCCAGAACAGGTACAGCCCTTTTGTTTTCGCCTGCCCCGTCGTCATGAGGTTGTCACGGAACATCACGGCGAATTGCAGGGTGCTTTCCACGACAAAGCGGTCGGCACTCATGGGCGCGAAGATGTAATCCATCTGTGAGAGGGTCTTTACCACACCGTTGCTTTTCAGCGTTCCCGGCATATCGAAGAACACGATGTTCGGTTTCGCATCTTCTTCGGCAAGCATCCTTTCGGCATCGTCAAGGGCGTTGAGGGCGTCGCTTGCAATGACCGGATAGGCGTTCTTTTTTATTTTGCGGAAGTGGTCACACGCGAGTGCCTTGAAATAGAGGCTCTCGTCGATAAGTTTCGTTTCACGTTCACGCAGTCCGTGGATGCTGTGTTGCGGGGCGTCGCAATCTATGACGGCGACATTGTGACCTTGCACGTTGTGGAGGTAGCTGGCGGCAAGAGCCGTGACGGTCGATTTTCCAATACCTCCCTTTTGTGTTGCGAATGCAACGAAGATTTCATTACTCATGGTTCTATTGCTTTTAATGGTTGATAAATTGTTTTCCTGTTCCTGTACGGAAGCGGTGACATACATATCCGCGTCCGTGAATCATTATCCGGGCGGTCCGTCACGTATCCGCTTCAATGGCGAAGCCGGGATTCGGATAACCGGTGAATGACGGCATTGCGTCATGAAGTCATTGAATCCGTGAATCACCACGTCACTGGAAAACCGGGTATCCGACGGTTCGGATATTCGGTTTGGCAAATATCCACCGAAGCGGTTTGCCGGGTATCTGAAAGTTCCTTTTTCCATATCTTCAAATCGTTCGTTTCTTGAATCACGCTGCAAATAAACAAGGATATTTTGGAACTTGTATTACTTCTCCGGCAAGTGGCAGCACGTTGCGCTGGTTGGCACTGATTATCCGGATCAATCCTCTGTCCGATAACGCGTTAAGGGCGTAACTTTGCACCCGAACGGCAGGGTTCGCCGCAGGTGGCGCAGCCCGGAGTTTGAAAGGCATTCCCCCAATCCGTCCCCGACGGATTTTTATGTTCACCTGAACATAGCAAGGTATGTTTTCAGCCGCTCAAAACATTTTGAGCAGCCACGAAAACGCCTTGCCCTTGCAGGGGGCGGGCTTACCCTCCGAAGTCGGGAAGCCTCTCAAACCTGCGGTGCTGTGCCTCGAAGCGGCGGCTTATGCCGTCAAACCGCTAAATCCAAAGTAATATGAGTGAAAAAAGAAGAAACAAAGGCGGGAGAAATCCCAAACTCGATCCGGCGGTGTTCCGCTACACCGTCCGTTTCAACGAGGAGGAACACAACCGTTTCCTCTCCATGTTCGAGAAGTCGGGCGTTTACGCCAAGTCGGTTTTCCTGAAAGCGCACTTCTTCGGACAGCCGTTCAAGGTGCTGAAAGTGGACAAGACGCTGGTGGATTACTACACCAAGCTGTCCGATTTTCATGCGCAGTTCCGCGCGATAGGTACAAATTACAACCAAGTAGTGAAGGAACTGAGGCTGCATTTTTCCGAGAAAAAGGCGATGGCGTTGCTCTACAAGCTGGAGCAACAGACCGTAGAACTTGTGAAACTGAGCCGTAAAATTGTGGAACTTTCAAGGGAGATGCAGGAAAAATGGTCGCAAAAATCAGTGTAGGAAACTCGTTGTATGGCGCACTTGCCTACAACGGGGAGAAGATCAACGAGGCGAAAGGGCGGCTTCTGACAACCAACTGCATCTACAATGACGGTACGGGAACGATGGACATCCACCGGGCTATGGAGGACTTCCTTGCCCTGATGCCCGTGCGGTCGAAGGTGGAGAAACCGGTGGTGCATATCTCGCTCAATCCGCATCCCGACGATATTTTGACGGACACGGAGCTTCAGGATATCGCATGGGAGTATCTGGAGAAGATGGGCTTCGGCAACCAACCGTATCTCGTTTTCAAGCATGAGGACATCGACCGCCACCACCTGCATATCGTGACGGTCAGGGTGGACGAGAACGGCAGGGGCATAGACACCCGGAACAATTTTTACCGAAGCAAGCAGATAACACGAGAACTGGAACGGAAGTACGGGCTGCACGACGCAGAACGCAAGAACCGCCGTCTTGACACGCCGCTGCACAAGGTGGACACCTCTGCGGGCGACGTGAAGAAGCAGGTGGGAAATATCGTCAAGGCTATCAGCGGGCAGTACCGCTTCCAGACGATGGGCGAATACTGCGCCCTTCTTTCCTTATATAATATGACGGTGGAGGAAGTGCATGGCAATGTACGCGGACGCGAGTATCACGGGCTGGTCTATTCCGCCACGGACGATAAGGGCAACAAGGTCGGCAATCCTTTCAAATCCTCGCAGTTCGGGAAGTCTGTGGGCTATGAAGCCGTGCTGAAGAAGTTTACCCGTTCCAAGCAGGATATTAAGGACAGGAAACTTGCCGACATGACGAAACGCACCATCCTTTCCGTGCTGGAAGGCACGTATGACAAGGAGAAGTTTGTAGCCACCCTCAAAGGAAAGGGCATCGACACCGTGCTGCGCTACACGGAGGAAGGACGCATCTATGGAACCACGTTCATCGACCACCGCACAGGCTGCGTGTTGAACGGCTCGCGTATGGGCAAGGAACTTTCCGCCAACGCCTTGCAGGAACACTTCACGCTGCCTTATGCCGGACAGCCGCCGATTTCTCTTTCCGTTCCGGTGGAGGAACCGGAGAACAGGCAAGGATATTCCGGAGGGGAATACGAGAACCATTCGGGTGGCATGAACCTGTTTACCCCCGAAGGTCCGGCAGTGGACGCTGAGGAGGAAGCCTTCATCCGGGCGATGCAACGCAAGAAGAAAAAGAAGAAGCGCAAGGGCTTGGGAATGTAACCGAAAGTATCAACAATCAAAAAATAAATGTATGTCACAACAAGAAGACGATTTGAGGGCATTGGCGAAAATCATGGATTTTCTGCGTGCCGTGAGTATTATTTTAGTGGTCATGAACGTGTACTGGTTCTGTTATGAAGCCATACGGCTCTGGGGTGTGGACATCGGTGTGGTGGACAGGATACTGATGAACTTCAACCGCACGGCGGGGCTGTTCCGTTCCATCCTCTACACGAAACTATTTGCCGTCCTCCTGCTTGCCCTGTCCTGTCTGGGGACAAAGGGCGTGAAGGGCGAGAAAATCACGTGGGGGAAAATCTGGGCGGTCCTTGCCGTGGGCTTCGTGCTGTTCTTCCTCAACTGGTGGATACTGGCCCTGCCATTGCCGGTGGAGGCGGTGACGGGACTGTATATCCTGGCCGTTGGCGCGGGCTATGTATTCCTGCTGATGGGCGGTCTGTGGTTGAGCCGCCTGTTGAAGCACAACCTCATGGATGATGTGTTCAACAACGAGAACGAGAGCTTCATGCAGGAAACGCGGCTTATCGAAAGCGAGTATTCGGTCAATCTGCCGACACGGTTCTACTACAAAAAGCGTTGGAACAACGGCTGGATCAATGTGGTGAATCCTTTTCGTGCCTCCATCGTGTTGGGTACGCCGGGTAGTGGAAAGTCATACGCGGTGGTAAACAGTTTCATCAAGCAGCAGATTGAAAAGGGCTTTTCGATGTATGTATATGACTTCAAATTCAGCGACTTATCTACAATCGCCTACAACCATCTGCTGAACCACCCGGATGGTTACAAGGTGAAGCCGAAGTTTTATGTGATAAACTTCGATGACCCGCGACGTTCGCACCGTTGCAATCCCATTCACCCGGACTTCATGGAGGATATTACGGACGCTTATGAGAGTGCGTACACCATTATGCTCAACTTAAATAAAAGTTGGGTGCAAAAGCAGGGCGACTTTTTCGTAGAATCGCCCATCATCCTTTTCGCGGCTATTATCTGGTATCTCAAAATTTTCCAGAACGGCAAGTATTGTACATTCCCCCATGCGATTGAGTTCCTGAACCGCCGCTATGAGGATATTTTCCCGATACTGACCTCTTACCCGGAATTGGAAAACTATCTTTCTCCGTTCATGGACGCATGGCTCGGAGGGGCTGCGGAGCAGTTGATGGGGCAGATAGCAAGCGCGAAAATCCCTTTGTCAAGGATGATTTCCCCGCAGCTCTATTGGGTGATGTCGGACAGCGAGTTCACGCTGGACATCAACAACCCCGAAGAACCGAAAATACTCTGTGTGGGCAACAATCCCGACCGTCAGAATATCTACGGGGCCGCTCTCGGTCTGTATAACTCCCGTATCGTGAAACTCATCAACAAGAAAGGGATGCTGAAGTCGTCGGTCATCATCGACGAGCTGCCCACGATTTATTTCAAGGGGTTGGACAACCTTATCGCCACCGCGCGAAGCAACAAGGTTGCCGTGTGTCTGGGCTTTCAGGATTTCAGCCAGTTGGTGCGCGACTACGGTGATAAAGAAGCGAAGGTCGTGATGAACACCGTCGGCAATATCTTTTCCGGTCAGGTGGTGGGTGAAACCGCCAAGACGCTTTCCGAACGCTTCGGTAAGGTGTTGCAGAAACGGCAGTCCATTTCCATCAACCGGCAGGATGTTTCCACCTCCATCAACACGCAGATGGATTCACTCATCCCGCCGAGCAAGATTTCCGGCTTGACGCAGGGTATGTTTGTCGGTTCGGTATCCGACAACTTCAACGAGCGTATCGAGCAGAAGATTTTCCATTGCGAGATTGTCGTGGATGCCGAGAAGGTGAAGCGCGAGGAGAAAGCCTACAAGAAAATCCCCGTCATTACCGACTTTACGGACGGGGACGGCAACGACCGCATGAAGGAAACGGTTCAGGCGAATTACAGGCGCATCAAGGAGGAAGTGAAGCAGATTGTTCAAGAGGAACTGGAACGTATCGCAAATGATGAAAACTTGAAACACCTGTTGCAGCAGAAATAACAGATTCCTTTATATATGAAAAAGGGGATGTGTCAAAACACCCAAAATATGAAAATTACCCCTGTCACAGATATCTGTAGCAAGGGTAATTTTGTTAAAAAGAGAGTTTTGACGCCCTCTTTTTATTCTCAGATTTGAGATGCTTGTTGATGGTGGTAATGGCAAGCGTCAGCAAATAATTTTTCAGCTCTGTATCGTCTTTAAGCAGTATGCTGTATTCTTCGGCAAACATTCTCAACAGTCTGGTTCTGAGTTTCGACATTTCTTCACCGAAAGGTATCTGTCGGTTTTCTTGCCAATACTCAATCACTACGGAAGATACCAGCCACTTGAACTCGGATTTCATCTCTTTGCCGAGTTTCTTGAAGCGGATTTGTTCGCTAATTGGCGGCTCGTTGTATGGCATTATGTCTGCCGGGTCATAAACGGATATACTGCCGATACCATAATCCATGATTATCGGTAAATCAGTTTTTACATCATTCTTATGTTTCTTCTTTTTAGCCATACCCGTTATTGTTGCAGGAAACCTTTACCTTTATCAGTAAGATAGTATTTCTGTTGCGGACTCTTGGAGCCTATGGGATAAAGTGAAAGGACCAAACCGGAATTTATTGCCGGATGGATATAGTTCTTTAAGAAATTCCTTTTATCTTTCATTCCCGTTTTCTCCATGATTTCTTTAGCAGAGAGAGTGTTGTTCCCAATAGCAGACAACAGTTTTCCTAACTGTGGGGTTACTGTGGGGTTACTATAGGGGTGCTGTGGGGTTGCTGTGGGGTCTTGTCCTACTGTAGTTCTTGTATAATGAAACACAATCCATACAGCATTGCCGTCGGTATGAAACTCCGGATCCGGAATACCGACACGGCGACATTCGTTTACCATAAGGGCTATGCCACGTCCCCAACTCTCCAATACTGCACTTTTGTACAGCACATTGGCTACTATCAGATTTTGTGGTTCGGAATTGTGGCCACCCAACAGTTTCTCAATGGTAATATCAGGCGGAAATGTTCCGCTGTTTTCAATCTCCACGCGGTCATCATAGATAGCAATCCCGACTGAACTGCCGGGGCGATGGTAAACACGATGTGCAAAAGCATTTATGCAACATTCTCTCAATGCCTTATATGGCACATTCAGTTCCTCTTCTCTGTACAAACCTTCAATTTTACCGGAAAGGGACAAATGCTTGAAGAAAAATGCCATTGCAGCATCCAGCAAGTTGAATATATTGCCTGTCACACGCTGATTATCTAAAAATTCATCTTTTGTCGTTCCTTTGAACCGGGCTAAACGGAGCAGACATTGGGGATAATGGTAGAAGTTCCGTCCGAATAGGACAACGGAAGCATTGTTCAGCTTTCCATCATTCAACAAGTCAAATTTTTCAAGGATGGTTCGGACATCCTCCTGCATAGAACCTTCCGGCAAACGTCCGCCTCTGATTCCTCCACGTACTGCGCCCAAGATTGCCGTTTCGTCAAGGTCGGATATTTTCAAGCCGGGATTTTGCATGGAATCCCAAGCATAGGTTCCGCCTCGCTGCATAACCAACAGGTTGTATATACCCTGCGGCATGGCAGATGTAACGCTCTCTATCCGTTGATAAGCCCTCCCCTTATAGGTGAACGGGCGCATATATCGTTGTTCTTCCGCTGATAAAGCTATAACACTTTTGTTCGTTCCCGGAATGTCTGTATAGGATATATCAATGGTCGCAAACGGCTCGATTCGTCTGATGGTTTCCGCAATATCGCGCTTCGTCTTGTCGCTCACTTCCTGACCGATAATCTTTCCCTTGTCGGTTACACCGAACAGCACCGTGCCGCCCGTACCGTTCAAGAAGGCACAAAGAGTTTCCATTCCACGCTCCAACTGCCCGGTAGTTTCTTTGAACTCAACTGTCCCGCCTTCGGCTCCGGCAATCAGTCCATTCAATATTTCGAGGTTATCTATTTTCATCCGTCATTGATTAATACTTGCAAAGTTAATGATTTTAATCGGCTTTCCGGCAGATAATAGAGTGATTGTAAATGAAGAAGGATAAGAAACCGTATAATCCGGCCGCTTATCCTTTGTTTGGCATTCGTTTATCTCCTCATCCGCTCCAATTCATCGTCATGTCGCATCTTCGCGTTCAGTTTGTCCTGCATCTTTTCAAGGAAGTAGGTGCGACTGTCGCTTTTCCTGCGTTTGATGTCCGTATAGAAGCGGTAGCAGTCTTTGGACTCCACACCGAAAAAGGAATAGAGGACAGGAGCAAGCTCTTTCAGCGAAGCCTTGCCGCCATTGATGCAGCCGGTGGCGTAGAGGGCATAGATTAGTTCTACCAACTCGACGGCATTACCGGTCCATTGCAAGGCTGGGACTGTGGCTTTGGTTTCGGATGTGGATGTTAGTGGTGGCACGGAGGTAATTGCAGAAGCGGATACTATCTTCTGCATCTTTCGGATGAAGGATAACGCCTTGCGGATATACACAGTGACGACATTCTCCTCCGATACCGACAAGTTCTGTGGATGGTGCTGTAATTCGATTTCGGCAAAAGCCAACGCCACAATAATATGCTTGGCATCATTGCCGCCGTAGCACAGGTTTATTACTTCCTGCACGAATCCGCCGTATGCCGTTTCCGTGCTACCGTTGTCTTTTCCGTTTATCATGGCGAAAAACTGTGTTTCCGCCAGTATGAGATGGTTCATTATCTTTTCTGTTTTGAGGGTTTACACTTGTTTATCAGTGTGCGCACACTGATATATGGTGCAAATCATAGCCCTAAACACGAGAAAAGATTGTGAGAAAATTGTACTACATTGTTTTTCAGAAAGATAAAATTCAAAAATAATTTTATCCTTGATTGCATCCCTTGTGAAATGTGTTCAGATTCTGAACATGTGTTCACTTTCTGAGCACGGAAATCCCGCCAAGATGTTCATAATCTGAACATTTTATGCCCGTGGCTCTTTATGATAGGTAAGCCGGATTACTCCGTCCCTATAAGTTTTGTTCTCCATAAGCCGCCAGTCATTCATAGGTAGTGCTGACTTGAAAAAATGCGCTCCGTTTCCGTCGATGGTTGGAACAACGTATAGTATGATTTCATCTATCACGTTCATCCGTAACAGTCCGTTGGCATATTCGGTATTCCCGGCAGTTACTTCCAACAAATGGCAAATGCTTCCACCTTCCTCCCTCCATTCTTGAAGTACGGATACCGAATAGTCGGATGTCAGCTTATACAGGGCATTGGCACGTATTTCATCCATACCGTAATCTTCGGTTTGAAGCAACCGCTTCCGGGGATGCAGTTTCATCGGACAGCCATCTATTGAGATAACGGCAAGTAATTGTATTTTCGCCATAACGTATTTTCTTTCCTTTTTGGCGAGGCAAAAAAGTAGCGTGCAATTCACACTACTTTCAAGCGATGGCTCTGGTAAAGCCTTTACGGAGAGTACGTGAATGCACGCTATGCGTAAGCATAGCATAAGCATCACGCAATCGTCTCCGTAGTTTCAATTTACCAGATTTTCGCTCGAAACGCCTTGCGGTCTTATGTCTATATCATCGGCGAAAAGTTACCCAATCGCCTGCTATTTTCTGAAATACAATTGCAAAGTTAATCAATTATTGCCATTTACAGCCATACTCCGGTCAGTTTTCTTCATTCAATCCATACTCTACCAATTTATTATACAGCGTTGTCCTGCCGATACCCAGTATCTTTGCAGCCATTTTCTTGTTACCGGCTGCTTGTTTCAAAGCACGCAGGATACGTCCTCTTTCTTCATCCCCGCTCTTCAATGTAAAACAAGCGGAAGTAGCGGACGGTTCATTGTCAAGTTCCAAATCGGCTTCGGTTATCATATCGCCTTCTGATTGCAGGACTGCCGTCTGTATCTTCTGTTTCAACTCGCGCACGTTGCCCGGCCACGCATGGGCGAGCAGGGCATTACGGGCAGATGCGGCAAAACCTTTTACTTCACGTTCCAACTCACGGTTTGCCATTTCACGGAAGAACTCGGCCAATGGCATGATGTCTTCCGGGCAGTCGCGCAAGGGCGGCATGGTTATCACATACTCCTGCAAGCGATAGAGCAAATCCTGCCGGAACCGCTTTTCCGTTACGGCTTTCTGCAAATCCTCGTTGGTTGCAGCCACTATCCTCACGTTGGCTGTTTTGTCCTCCTTTGCACCGACGGGACGGTAACGGCGTTCCTGTATGGCGCGGAGCAGCATCTGTTGCATCTCCATTGTTAGGTTGCCCACTTCGTCAAGGAACAGCGTGCCGCCATCCGCTTCCAGAAAATACCCCGTCTTGTTTGCTTCGGCACCCGTAAACGCGCCCTTGACGTGTCCGAAGAAGGCGGATTGTATCAATGACGGGGACAAGGCTCCGCAGTCCACTGCCACAAAAGGTTTATCGGCAAGTTTGCTTTGTTGGTGTATATGTTGTGCGATATGTTCCTTGCCCGTACCGTTCTCGCCCAGTATCAGCACGCTCATCCGGGTGGTGGCTACAAGGCGCACACGTTTCTTGATTTTCTGATAGGCTTCGCCCTGCCGGACGAATATCGGAATGTTCCATTGTAGTCGCTTTTCATGTTCTTTTTGCAGGGTGCGGATAAGCGGTATCAGTTTATCCTCCAACAACTGTTTCTGTATGTAATCCTTTGAGCCGAGCTTCATACTTTCCACTGCCGTATGCACCTCCCCGTAATTGGTCATAACGATAAACACCTGCTGTTTGTCGTTGGCACGCATCCACCGTAACAACTCTATGCTTTCACCGTCGGGGAGGCGTAGGTCGGCAACGACAATATCATCCACCTCTGACTTTGCCAATAGTTTCTTGGCAGTGGCAAGATTATATGCCGACATAGTATCGAAGCTGTCTTTCTTCAGCAGGTTGCAGACATAATCGTTATAGACGGGGTTGTCCTCAATCACAAATACTTTCATCCGACAATCTCCTTTCCTTTTGCGCAAGTTCTATGATAACTGTTCCCATACGAAGCATGGCATCCACGCATTTCCGCAATTCCATTTCGGAACATTCAGATTCTTGATGCAGCAGTTCATACAGGTTCCACAAGGGTTTGTCAGCACGGATAACAGCCCATGAACTTCGCTGACGGTGCATCCATTCGTCCAACGCCTTGCGGTCATTCCTCTCCATGATTTCCCGGACAGCCTGCATATCCTTTTCTGTTTCGGTTATCAAACGGTCGAGCATCGCCCGTTTGTCACCATATGCAAGCAGAGAGGACAAGTCGGGAAGTTCATCCTTGTCCGTACTTGTCAAAAGGCATTTGTCTGATACAGCAACCAGTTCGGAAATGGAAAATGGCTTGAACAGGCAGGCGGTAAATCCATTTTCCAACAGCTCCTCTTCGCTGCAACTGCCGGAGGCGGTCGCCACGACAATGGGAATCTCTTTCGAGTTGCTGACACTTGACGAGCGTAACAACTCCAACACCTCATAGCCGTTAATCTCCGGCATCTTCATATCGGTTATCATGAGGTCGTATGTGTGCTGCCGCATGGCTTCCATTGCATCGCCAATAGTGGTGAACGTGTCGCAATGCACACCTATACCAGCATACATTTCCTTTGTCATGGATAATACCATCGGATTGTCGTCCAATACGATGACAGAATAAGGTCTTTCTATATGAGCCAGACTTTTTGCGGCTGTCTGTTCTTCAATACCAATATCGGCAGTGTTCATTGGCAACTCCACAGTAAAACGACTGCCTTCTCCTTTTTCGCTTTCCAAGCGTATAGTGCCGCCAAGCATCCCGACTATCTGTTTCACAATGCTTAACCCCAATCCGAAACCGTCTTGCGTGGCGGCGTTGGAAAGCCGCTCGAACGCTCCGAACACTCGCTGTTGTTCTTCCGCACTCATGCCGGTTCCGGTGTCCTCTACTACAAGGGTCAGCCTATTGCCGTCATAGCTTATGACAAGTGAAACGCTTCCGGCATTCGTGAACTTGACGGCATTGCCCAGCAGGTTGTCGCATATCTGTATGATGCGCTCCTTGTCGCCATTCAGGATAATACCCTCCGGGCACTCGATGGTAAGTTTAAGATCTTTTGCTTCTGCTTGTTGCGTAAACTCCGTTTGCAACAGCTCCGCGATGTTTTCCAAACGAAACGGACGGACATTCGCCTGTTCCTTGCCGCTGTCCAAGCGGAAGAAGTCAAGCAGGGAGTTGAGCATGTCGGTCATTCTCTTGGAGGCTTGCAGGATATTGTCCGCATAACCGCTTATCTTTTCTTCTTCGTTGTCCTGCATCAGTTCCGCATATCCATGTATGGCAGTCAGTGGTGTGCGTAGCTCGTGGGTGATGGTGTGCATCGCTTTCTTGCGTGAGGCTATCAACGATTCGTTTTGTTTTACGGACTTTTGCAGTTGCCCGATTAAATCTGTTGTCTTATGTTTGTACTGCTTGATGCGAGTGGCATAGCGGTGAATGATGATGTATGAAATAATGAGCAACAGCAGCATGACACCCGTTATGATACCTACCTGCAAGAACGACTTTTCACGCATAGCGGATATTTCCGCCTCACGTTCCTGCAAGTCAGCCTGCACCTTGTGGTCCATCTGCTGGATAAGGGTTTGCAGTTGGCGGTTCAGTTCCGCATTGCGGCTGGCAAGGCTGTCGGCATACTCCGACAGACGATGGCTCTGGGCACGTTGTTGCGCTATCATATCACGGTTCAGTGTGTAGAGCATCGTGGTGGTCGTCGTCGGAGGTGCTTCCTGTTTCTTGCCGAACAACCCGAGAAAACCTTTCCTCCTCTGTTTCTTCGGCTCTTCCTGCCTGCTCGTTTGCACTATCACCGGCACCTGCTTGGCTATCCGACGGTTGATGTCCGCCTGTTGTTCCAGAGCCTCCATGATGGCGCACAGCCGCTTTTCCTTGTCCTCCAGCAAGTGGCGCACGCTGTCTATGCGCACCGATTCGTAATGGCTCTTGAAGCGGCAAAGCATACTATCCACCGTCATCCGTTGCCGCCGGTATGCCGCCACATCCTTATCGTCCCATTCCAGCACCGACTCGCCCAAAAGAGACAACTCCACCACACCCACATACGCATCGTGTGTTTCCTTGCGGAAGCGGTTGATTTCACGGTTCTCCCGTTCCAGCAACTCCAAGTCGCGCCATTCTCCGAGCCACGTGCAGATGATGCCGCCCACCAGCAGGACTATAAGCAGATAGCCTGCGGCAAGCAGCTTGCGGAAATGCTTGGTAGTGGTAACGAATTGTTCGCTCATTTGCTGTTTGTGTAAATACCGTTATTTAAAATACGCATATAGGTCGTGGAACTTCGCAGGTTCATGGATGAGAATGGCGGCCATGCTGCCTATGACCGCCACCAGAATTATATATCCGAATAGAATTCTACTCCTCAATGAAACAACCATTCTTCCCTTATTTACAATTGTTATAATTATTAAGGCATCTGACCACCGGCGATAGATGGAATTTCTGTTAGTATGGGATTTCTCGGGATTGAGTTAAAAATTCTTTGGCCACGTATGGCTTGACTTGGAGGAGCGTTTTCATTTACATCAAGCCGATAACATCTATCGTTAAATGTTATAATTCCCCAAATACCAATTGTTCCTGGGATTCTCGCCAATCCTTCAGTAGGTTTAAAAAGAACAACATTATCTATTATTCGATTTTTAACCGCCCGATTCCATGATGTTTTAATACTATTGTTAGGCGTTGGAATATGAGCAACATACCTAATGCCATTGTGCCTAAAACTGGCCATATAACACCCCGAAAAACCTGAACTTAAAGTATCTATGCCATTTGAAGCAACGACTGCTATTCTATCCGCAATATATATGACACAGGCATAGTCTAATCTAAGAAAACGATAGTTACGGGTATATCCTTTTATTTGAAATGTACTGGGCACAGAACGAAGCGTATATGTGTCGGTCGGCTGAAAATGTTGTAAGACGTTTGTGTTTCAATAAGTTATGTACTGTTGGCTGAAATGGCGACACAAAACGAAGCGTTTACATAGGTTTAATTTCGGTTTACTTTTGGGGGCATAGGCCGGGGAGCAGGTTTGCGTAGAGTTTAATTCTTTGGGCTGTAGGTTTGCATCTACGGCCTTTTTTTGTGTCCATGCGGTAAATCCCTTTGTTTATGCGGCTTTAGCGCATATATGGGGCTTATATGGGCTTTGTCCGAATGTCATTTGAGCGATGCTTGAATGGCGTTATGATGTGATAAGGGGAGATGGTCTCAAAAATGTCAAAAATAGGTGCTGGGGTTACGGCTGGGGTTACAAAGTGGGGTTACATTTTCCGAAAAGTGGGGTTACACATTTAGGGTTTTAGGGGGTAGGATAGAGGGGGAGGGAAAAGGAATGTTTTAAGGGGTAGGGTGGGGGAAACTACCCATTTGTGATATAGGTAAAATGTGCCAGGTTTTGTCTAAAGCCTTGTGTTTATGGGACTTCTTGTATGGTATAATCCTTAAAAGAGGGGGTACACCCCTCCAAATGAGGGTACTAATGGTATTGGAGGGGTATATGTATGGTGTTATGGTTTACCACCAATGATAACATGAAATGGGTTTACCCGGCACTTGCAATATTTGAAGTGTCTGCATCCGATACATGCTTTTCTTTTTCAATAGTCATTTGTCGTATTTGTTCTTTTAATCGTCCTATCTCCTCTGCTTGTTCTAATAGCTTATTAAGTAATTGAGGGTCATTTGAATTTGGCGTTTCATCAAAACCTTGGTAATTGAGTGAACCGGTAGGGTCATCTTTTCCCGTGAGTAGCCAATATAGGTCAACTCCTGGGAATGCGTCAATTATCTTTGTCAGTTTGTCAGACCCAAGAGTCCCATCTTGACTCATGTTACTTATGTTACCTCTTCCAAGGCCACATTTCTCTTCAAAAGCTCTCATAGAAAGCCCTTTCTGTTGTGCAAGCCATTTCAGTCTATCTTTCAAATTTTCCATTTAATGTCAAAAATAAATGCCATTCTATTTGGTGTGTCAAAAATAAGTGTTATCTTTGCAACGTGTTAATGAATTAACGAGCGGTCAAAGGTACGAAAAATGGCCGAGAATAACGAATTTTAGCAATTAAAGAATATGAACGACAGCGAATTAAAGGAGTGGCAGACACAGAGCGTGAAGCACAAGGTGGCGATGGTTCTGATAATGGACGGTGTAAGTTTTAGCTACACGGAAGAGGATGGCATCGTATTCACTGCACCAGAAAGTTATGTGGTGCGATTGATAAGACGGCTGATGTCCTGCTATGGATGCAGCCTGAGACCGAAGATAAACGAGGTAAAATGATTGAAGGATAACACGGAAGCCCCGTATGCTGCACTGGATAGTCAGCCACCGTACTGGATAGTCGGTAAGGGTTAGCCTCGGATGACAGCGGGAAAGACCGCAGGAGTGGCACGGTTGCAGTGGCCGGAAAGTTGGAATAAGCGAAAGCGAAGAGCGTAGGACAGCCACGGGGTTCGACTCCCCGCACTCCACAAGTATAAAGACTAAAACAAGTGAGATATGAAAAAGTACATTCATGTAACAAAAGAGGTTAGAGAACGTTTGCTAAAAACGTTTGGGACATCTTCCGTGATGTTGTGGAAAGCCCTGTTCTTCGAGAGTGATAGCGAACTTGCACGTAAGATACGCAAGGCTGCTTTTGAAAACTATGGTATTCTGATGAATGACCTACCAGCGATGGAAACATTCCATGACTATGATGGTTATATGCGACAATATCTGCCAAATGGGGCAATGTTGGAATTTAGCCGTAACGACAATAGTGGAGATATCTTCTTCAAAGGAGTGAAAGTTAAACACTATGAGCAGGTTATGTTTTCGGATATTGAGAATATCCAAAAGTTCGCAAGTGCATTAAGGTAAGGGAGGCAGAATTATGGAGTACCACGATAACAGACTTTGCATCTCGATGCGGGAACTTGTGGACGGAGGCGTTATGACCGTTTCCAACTACAAGCAGCTCTCCGCACGCGGTCGCATAGATGTAGTGCGTCGTGGAGGAGGCTCCGCAAATAACTACGCGCTCATCGCGGTCAGCAGTCTGCCAGATGCCTATCAGGAGAAGCTCAAGACCCTGTATCCCGACCCCTCTATGGAGGTGCTGCTTGCTTGGCTTGATGCCAACTACGAGGTGGACCAGGCAGCCGTAGCCTATTTCAACGACTGGCGCACCCAGTGCGGACACGACCACGCCACCGATGCCCATGTGAAGGAGTATGTGACCAACGCCAGTGTACTGAACGCCTGCATCAAACTCTACAACAACGCTAAGGCAATACAAAAGACGATGGGGCAGAAATACGACTGGAGCATGATGTCGCAAGCCGTGGAAGGCTACCGCATGAAGACCGGACACACGCTGCCGGCAAGTATGCTGCGCTTCCGCAAGAAGGTGAACGAGTACCAGAAGGACGGCTACCAGTGCCTCATTAGCCGCAAGTTCGGCAACCAGGCAAGCCGCAAGGTGGACTACCGAACCGAGCGACTGATACTGTCGATAGCCGTGTTGCCCAACAAGCCGTTCAACACCAACGTGTGGGAAATGTACAACTCATTCGTGTGCGGCGAGCTGGACGTGTACGATCCCGAAACAGGCGAGCTGTTCGACCCTAAGGAATGGACAGACAAGAACGGCGACCCGAAGTCGCTGAGCGAAAGCACCATCACCAACTATCTGAACAAACCGAAGAACCGCCTGTTCATCGAGCACTCGCTTGACTCCTACACCACATTCATGCACGAGCAGATGCCCCACGTCCACCGCCATGCGCCGGAGTTCTCGTTCTCGAAGATTTCATTCGACGACCGCGACCTCCCGCGCAAGCTGAAGGACACCAAGGCAAGACCGAAGGCATACTATGCCTATGATGTTACGAGCCAGTGCGTGGTGGGCTACGCCTACAACCGCAACAAGAACGTGGACCTGGTGGCAGATTGTTTCCGTTCCATGTTCCGCTTGATAGAGAGCAAAGGGTGGGGCTGTCCTGCACAGGTGGAGGTGGAGAACCACTTGATGACGCAATGGAAGGACAGTTTCCTGAAGGCTGGCGTGTTGTTCCCATTCGTGCGCTTCTGCGCCCCGATGAACTCGCAGGAGAAATATGCAGAGCCGATGAACGGAGCCAAGAAACGCAGAGTGGAGCACCGCAACCACCTCGGCATCGGGCGCTTCTATGCCAAGGACCGCCACTACCGCACGGAAGCCAAGAAGGTGTTTGACGAGAAGAACGACACTTATGAGGACAAACAGTACTACAGCTGGGACGAACTCATTGCCGACGATATACGCGACATCAAGGAGTTCAACAACACCCTCCACCCGAACCAGAAGAAATACCCCGGCATGACACGCTGGCAGGTGCTGGAAGCCAACATGAACCCCACGCTCCAGCCCATGGACAAATCGGTGTGGGCACGTTTCATCGGAGAGCACACCGAAACCTCCATACGTAGAAACAGCTACTGCAGGGTGGCATACAAGGACTGGTGGCTGAGCAAGACCGAGGTGATGGAACGACTCGAACCGAACAACTACAAGGTGGATGCCTACTGGCTGACCGACGAGGACGGCAACGCTACCGACGTGTACATCTTCCAGAACGACCGCCTTATCGACAAACTCGAAGACGTGGGCACATTCAACACTGCCGATGCCGAGCAGACTGACGATGACCGCGAGATATTCGTGAACCAGCAGAAGAAGATAGCGGCTTTCAACGCATACGTCAAGAAGAACGCCATAGCAAGCGTAGGCATATCCAAGGCAGAGCCGACCGCCCAAGAGGAGGCAGCACCACCGCCATCGCTTGAACTTCCGCAGATAGAAGGAGAGCAGGAAATGGAAGTGGCCTACCACGTTTCAGACCCGTTGGCAGACCTTTAGAATAGACTTAGAACGATATTAGACCGACAATAAATAACGTGAGACAATGATAACGACTGAGAACAAAAAGCGGATACTGGAGGCGATAGCCGCCAACCGCACGAACTATCCGAGCGATGCCAAGCACGCAGCCTCATTGGGTATCAGCACCTCGGTATATAGCGCAATAAAGAACGGTCAGACCGACAAGGCACTGAGCGAGGCCAACTGGATAACCATCGCCCGGAAGTTGGGCGTGAACCTCAGAGGCGGCATCGAATGGAAACCGGCACGCACCGCCACCTTCGACTATATCACCAAGCAGTTGGAGTTCTGCCAGCAGAGTGGTCTGAGTGCCATACTTTGCGACATACCCAACATCGGCAAGACGTTCACGGCACGCTACTATGTGCAAGGACACCGCAACGCCATCTATGTGGACTGCTCGCAAGTGAAAACTAAACTGAAACTTGTGCGCAAGATTGCCACCGAGTTCGGGGTAGGCGGCAACGGAAGATACAGCGACGTGTATGAGGATTTGGTCTATTACCTCCGCTCCATCGAAACGCCGCTCATCATTTTGGACGAGGCCGGCGACCTGCAGTACGAGGCATTCCTGGAACTCAAAGCCCTTTGGAACGCCACCGAGAGATGCTGCGCCTGGTACATGATGGGAGCCGACGGACTGAAGGCAAAAATCAACCGCTCCATAGAGTGCAAGAAAGTGGGCTACACCGAGATGCTCAGTCGTTACGGCGACCGCTACTCCAAGGTAACACCCGATGACTGCAAGGAGCGCGAGAAGTTCTTGAAAGACCAGGCAAGCGTTGTGGCACGGGCGAACGCCCCCGAAGGTGCTGACATAGCTACACTGGTACGCAAGTCGGGTGGGGGACTGAGACGAGTTTACACGGAGATAGAGAAACTTAAAAGGGTACAGGCATGAAAAAGAAGATAACAGTGACTTTTTCAGGCGGTAGCCGTCGGGTACTTAAATCACCGAGTGAGTTGGAGAATATAGATAAGAATCGTGAAGCAAAGTTTGTGATGGATAACCTACAAGTATATCAGGGTTATTGTGATGGCGAGGTTGATGAAGACGGAGACTTCTGTATCATGCAGACCATTCACGGCATAGGACTACCATTTAAGCGTCTTTTGGGTTGGTGCTATGTGACAACAGACATAAAAAGGAAAGGAGCACGAAGATGATAACGAAGATAGAAATGCAAGCGATGGACGCTGTAATTGGCATTTACCGAGAAATGAGAAAAGGCAATGAACCCAACTGGGAGCAGCGTCGGTATGAGGTGGCGAAAGATATTCTGTGTGCAATACTTGGGAATCCTAACTTGATAAATGGCATAAGTGAAGGTGAATCTGATAATGGCAAAGACAAGGCATACGCAAGAATGGCAGTGGATTTGGCGGACACCTTGATTGCCGAATTGAAAACGGAGAAGTGATATGGCAAAGCGAGCATACAGCCCCAAGGACGTGGCGAACATCAAGTGCAAGGCACTCCCATTTGAGGGACAATGGAAAGACGTGTTCGGTCAGCCGGAGGAGGGCGACACATGGTTTATCAGCGGACCCAGTGCCAGCGGCAAGAGTTCCTTTGTGATGCAGTTCGCCAAGATGCTCTGTGGAATAGGCAACGTGCTGTATGTGTCCTTGGAGGAAGGCGTGGGGCTGTCGATGCAGCGACGGCTCGCCCAGTTCAAGATGACCGAGGTGCAAGGCTCGTTCCGCATCATCACCGACGGAGACATCAAGGCACTGGAGGAGCGTCTGGCAAAGCCCAAGAGCGCCAAGTTCATCATCGTGGACAGTTACCAGTACGCATACGAGGCAGGGTGGGAGTATTCGCTGACCAGGGCACTGATAGACCGCTTCAAGCGCAAGACCTTTATCTTCGTCAGTCAAGAGGACAAAGGAAAGCCCATGGGAAAACCAGCCATCAGACTGAAATACGCAGCCGGGGTGAAGGTGAGGACACAAGGCTTCAGGGCCTACTGCCAGGGACGCTATTCCGGCAATGTGAGCGAGTACTACACCATCTGGGCAGAGAAAGCGGTAGAGGCTTACAACGACAAGTCTAACAACTAAAACATAACAGAGATGAAGAAGAAAGTTTATATCAGCGGGGCGATAGCCCACTACGACCTTGAGGAGCGCATGGCTGCCTTTAACCATGCGGCACGCTATCTCTCCATAAAAGGCTACGAGCCGGTGAACCCCTTTGAGAACGGCATATCGCAGGACGCACACTGGAGGGAACACATGAGAAGGGACATCGCCCTGCTTTTGGAATGCGACTGCATCTACATGCTGCAGGGTTGGGAACTGAGTAAGGGCGCAAAGCTGGAACTTGATGTTGCCAGTTCGTGCGGCATTAAAGTATTGTTCGAATAACATTAAAAAACAGAAAATATGGAAGAAAAGAAAGTACAACTGGTGTTTGAGTTTGACCGCTCCGAATATGATGCGTTTCTTTTTCTGATGGACCAGAAGAAGGACGAGGAGGCGGAACAGATTTGGGAGGCAATGAGCAAATCCCCTATCAAATGCGACTATAACGCATTTGAGGGAGAAGCCAAGACAGTAAAACTGATGATGATGTGCGCTGCCATAGTGTCAGTCAAGGAACTTGTAAAAGGAAAATGACCATGGCACAGGAAGTAACCAATTTCGCACGGTTCTTTGCGTCTTTCAACAAGTTGCCGTATAACGGCAGCCGTGACGAGTTCAAAAGGCAGATAGTACTGCAGTACACCTGGAACCGCACCGACAGCCTCCGTGAGATGACACGGAGAGAATACAACGAATGCTGTGACGCGCTGGAGAAGCTGAACGGTCAGAAGGACGAGCAGAAGAAACGCAGGAGCGAGTGCCTGAAGCTCATGCAGAAACTCGGCATCGACACCACGGATTGGACACGCATCAACGCCTTCTGCCAGGACCCGCGCATCGCGGGCAAGGTGTTCGCCCGGCTGAGTAACGAGGAATTGGAGCAACTTTCTGTAAAGCTCCGCTCTATCAGGCGCAAGGGCGGACTGAAGCCAAAGAATACTGAAGTCAAACCACAGGTGGACGTGGCCTATGTTATCCGCATGGACGCAAACACCCCAACATGCTGACAGATATGGAAAGGAAACAGGAACAGGCACTGAAGGTGCTGAGACAGCAAGTCCTCGAAACCTCCCTTGACATGGAGCGCGAAGAGGCCGCCGAGTTCTTCGGCGAGTTGGCCGACTGGGCATACGCACAACAGGAGGCGATGCTTATAGACGAGCCCGAGATGCGGAACTATGATGAGGACTAACCCCATAAAAATACAAAGACATGGAAGAAAACAACAAGCAGACCGTTGAAATGACGGCAGAGGAGATGGCCGAGTACCGGGCATTCCAGAAGGCGAAAGCCAAGAAAGAGGCAGAGGCGAAGGCCAAGGCCGAGCGTGAAGAGTACAAACAGCTCGTGGACGAGGAGATAGAGCACTCCATACCCGTGCTCCTCAGCATCAGCGAGCAAATCAAGGACAGCAAGCAAAAGGTTATGGACAACTTCAAGACCATACTGGAGATGAAGTCCGACCTGTTCAAGACCAAGGTCAAGGACGACCAGCGCAGCCATACGTTCACCAACTCCGAGGGCAACAAGCGCATCACGCTCGGCGTGTATGTGACCGACGGCTACCGTGACACCGTGGAGGACGGCATCGCCATCGTGAAGGAGTACATCGCCAGCCTTGCCAACGACGACAAGACACAGGCACTGGTGAACATGGTGTTCCGTCTGTTGGCACGCGATGCCAAGGGAACGCTGAAGGCAAGCCGTATCGTGCAGCTGCGCAAGGTGGCGCAGGACACCGGCGACGAGCGTTTCCTTGAAGGCGTGCGCATCATCGAGGAAAGCTACCAGCCGGAGGTGAGCAAGCAGTTCATCAGGGCAGAGATAAAGAACGAGAACGGAATGTGGAAACCCATACCGCTCGGAATGACAGAATCCTAAAAACGAAGAGACATGATACAGGAAGTGGAGAAGAAACCCAAAGTGGCCCTGTGCCGGAAGTGCTACGGCACGGGACGGCTCCAAGACCGCGAGACAGGCGGGGAGCACACATGTGAACAATGCGAGGGAACGGGCAGAGTGACCGTCAGCGCGAAGATGACCTACGACATCCGTCCCTACAAACCGAGAGAAAGACAGTAAAAACAGTTTATGGCAAAGAGGCGAGGAGCAAGTTACCAGAAACGTGTCACCGACATAAATAGGATATACGACCAGCATGCCAAGAGCGGAATCAGCAACCGCGAGATATGGCGCAGGTTCGTATATCCTGTTTATGCTATATCCGAGCGGACCTTCTACAACCTCCTCAATGCCTCCTGCGACCCGAAGAACGAAGTGCCACAGGAGGCACAGACATTTCTTCAGTTTGACTTTGACGATGAACCGGGACGTACAGAAAATAATCCGCAATATCCTAAACGACATTAGGGTGGAGATGAGCGACGAGTTCGACAGGAACTTCGAGCGGCAGGCTTTCTTCAGCGAGGCGTGGCAGCGCAGGAAAAGCCCCACACGGCCTGGCGGTTCCATACTGATAGACACCGGCACCCTCCGCCAGAGCATCAGCAGCCGAACCACCGAGAACAGCATCACGTTCTTCACCACGCTGCCGTATGCGGCCATACACAACGACGGAGGCGAGATAAAGGTGACGAAAAAGATGAAGCGCTTTTTCTGGGCAAAGTATTACGAGACTTCAGGCGCGTTCGGGCGCAAAAAGAACGGCGAGCGGCGCAATGACAAGCGCACCGTCAGACTGGGCACCGAGGCCGAGTTCTGGAAGTACATGGCGCTGATGAAAGAGGGCCAGAGTATCAAGATACCGCGCAGGCGTTTTCTGGGCGTGTCGCCCGAAGTGGAAAAGGCTGTCCGTGACATCGTGGAGGAGAACATCACCGAATACTTTAATGTGGAATTTGAAATCAAGCGAAAATGAGAAAAGAACTTTATAACCTTCTTTGCAGGGAACTCGGGGCGATAGCGGAAATAAAACATATCGACCTGTGGAACCGCAATGTGGAGTTCATCGAGCAGGAAGAGGGGTGGGAGAGACCGGCCGTGTTCGTGGAGTTCGGCCCGATACAGTGGAAACCGGTAGTGAACGGCGTGGAATACCGTGCCGAGCCACAGATAACCCTCCACATCGTCACCGACTGGACAGGCGCTGCCAGCGAGGGCAGTCCGTTCAAGGAAGATGCGCTGGAAGTATTCGACCTGCCCGACAAAATCCACAGGAGGCTTGCCAACCTGGAAGGCGAGACCTTCGGAGAGCTTGACCTTGCGCAGAGCATCACTAACCATGACCACGAGGACATCGTGGAGACCATAGAGGTATATCAGTATGTCGCCATAAAACGGCTCTGATTTGCCCCGTATCAAACAGAAAGAGCGTTCCCGGCTGATTGCTTGGAACGCTCTTTTTATTTCGTCAGAATTGAATTATAACGCCGTCAGGCGGCATCGGTGAACAGCATCATGTCCGTGTAGTGCGAGCTGTAGTTCACGGTGGCGTTGAACTCCACCTTGTGGCAGTTCCTGAACGGATTGCCCACGGTCGGGTTTCTGCCCATCCACTCGCAAAGCTCGATGATGGACGACTTGTTGGAAGTAAAGTAAACGAAACGATGACCGGCAAGGATGGTCAGCACATCAAGGTAGTCGGCAAGTCGCCAGTACATATTATATGTACCCACATCGGTGGAGAGATATGGAGGATCGACAAGGAACACCACATTCGGCACGTCCTTGTATCGGGCAAACACTTCCTTGTAGTCGCACGATACCACCGTGATGCCCTGCAAGTAGTCCTCGCAAGTGGGGTAGTCAGACTTGCGTATGTTGTTATACAGAGCCTCCTTTTTCATTTCGGGAATGCTCATCTTGTATTTCATGGAGAACATCAGTCCTGCTGATATGGTGATGAAGTCGATGTACCCGACCTCACGCTCCTCCTGTTCCAGTCTGGCGAATATACGGTCGCGCAGCTCGCCACGGATGCAGCTGTGCTTGGGAATGCCTTCCGCCTCCACCATTTTGCGCAGGTCAGCCAAAAGGCGGTTGGTCTGCGGAATGTGCTGCAGGCGGTTTCGGTAGCCGTCGAAGTCGTTGTATATAACCGTGGCATCCGGCTTCTGGCACTTGGTGATGTGCGACAACAGTCCCGAACCGCCGAACAAATCCACGAATACCGTGTCCTCCGGATATTGCTTGAGAACCTTGATAAACTCACGCGCAAACATGCGCTTCTGCCCCACGAACGGTAGCGGTGCCGATAAATACTGCTTTCTCATGGCTACACGTTCAGTTCAAATCTCACGTTCTCGTTTCCGTCGAGCAACTGGCGTGTGTGGCTGATGTTGTTCTCGTAGATATGCACATTCGCAAGGTTCAGCGTGATGGACTTCAAAGGCAAATCTATTTGCCGAGCCATGAGGTAGAGGTGATAGATGTCCGCAGGCAAACCGAGGTTTGCGTCCGAGCTGCGTTGGTAAGCCGACACCACCAGTTCGCCGTTCTCTATCTGGAACTGGACGAGCGACAGGCACGGAGCCTGATTTGTCTCCGCATCGGTGGAGCCGAGGAACAGCACATAGTTCTTGCTGTTGCGCTTCTCGCGGTTGATTTTGGCGATGAGCGGCGGCAACTTCTCAAAATAGGTGGGGTAGGAGTTTACAAGAATGGCACCGCAGTAGTCCCACCAGTTGATGCCCACCTCGCGGTACTTCTCCACGTTGCGTTCGCCCTGCATGAAGAGCTGCAGCTCGTTCCTTAACTTCTTGCGTGCGATGCCGTGCCCCTCGAAGATGTCGAGCAGGTCGGCAGGGGAGAGCATCAGTCGCTCGTTGAGCAGATAGCGTATGCTCCCCTTCTTGTTTTGTTGGCACTTGCCCTCGGCAAGCACTTTCTGCAAAATTTGATGGTATTTGTTCATGACCGTTTTGAAATTGAAAACGGTGCAAAGGTAATATGGCAGTACTTCTCCACAACCAACAAGCCACCACGTTACACTGCAAGCAGATTGCAGTCGGTTTTGAAACGCCGTATGAGGTTATAGACCTTGCGCTCGCTGACGGCATACTCCGTGGCGAGCCTTGCCACGATATAGGACACCTTCTCACCCTGTGCGGAAAGCGTGCGGTATTCATTAAAAAGGTCGATGTATTGCACATCGTCCAGTCTGATTCCTGCCTTTTGGAAGTAAATCAGCAGTTCCCTGTTCAAATTAAGTATCTCTATCAGTTTCATTCTCAGAAAATTTTAGTACTTTTGCACCGTCTCACTTATCATAGAGCGCGGCGTTGCGCTTAAACATAAAAAAGCCACTCATTGGCGAGCGAGGGTCTACGCCCCCGGTCGTGCCGATGAGTGGTACTTTATGTTCAAATGGTAAGTGAGACGACTATTTAACAGGCCGGGGGCTTTTTTTTAACCCTCCCCCGAAGGGATTGTTCTTAGTCTCGGTATAACTCCAAATTGAAATTATCCTTGCTCTTCCATCCGTCAGCCAGTGTGTCCTGGATATGCTGCATGGCTTTGGTATAGAAGTCCGTCAGTTCTTCGATGGTGCTGAACGTGTGATAGCATGGCACATCGTCTGTTCCGAATTTGAACGTGACCGGCAATGTCTTGCCGTCAGACTGCACAGCCAAGTCGTATGCCACCTTGTAGTTGAACTGGTTCTCGTTTGAGAGCCACACGCTCATGCCGTTCCACACGAAGCCAGAAAGTATGGTCTCGTTCGTGCGGTCGTTGAACCATTCCGACACCATGGTCTTGATGGTATCCTCGGATGGCTTTCCGTTGAACTCAGCCTCCATATAGTCGGCAGATCCATCCTCGTTGTTATGCACGTCCCAGCGGACGCGCCATTTTCCTTTGACGGGGTTGGTGCATTCAAGCAGCTTTACCCCTTGTGCTCCGTTTACTCTGTTCATCATGTGAAAATGTACTTTGTTCTACCTTTGCCGAAGGTTTCCGCCTTGATGGTGGTCTCGAATGGGAAGCCGTCTGGCATTTCACTCACTTGCTGGAGAATGTTTTTCATCTCCTCGCTGTTGGTGAAGAACTTCTTCGGCTCGCCGTTCTGCTCGATGGACACGACACAGCGGTCTTCGCCCTGGCTGGTTTTGACTCCGACCTCGAAGTCTTTTACCACGATGGGCAGGTTCACCAACTCGCGGATGCTTACCACCGCACCCGCAAATCGCTTCTTGCCGTCTTCCGGCTTGTAAGCGACATTCAAATCCTTAAATGATTTCATTTTTTTGCCTGTTAATTTATAAAACAAATTTCGGCAGCAAGCGTGCTTGGCCATTCCGTAGAATGACGCAATCAGTTCTCGCCGTCTCTTTCTTGACTTGACTTTGTGTAGTTTCCTTGCATACTTCTTCTTGACACGCTTGCGCAGTAGAGAGTATGATCCGTTGAATGTCACATACCCCAAGAAGTCGATTCCTTGCGCTGATGGGAATACCCTTTCGTTCTTCTTGATTTCAAGGTCAATTTTTTCGACTTGCTCATGTACAATGCCGTTTGCCAGCCAATTTTCTTGCTTGTTGCCACAGAGCACTCTGCCGTCATCGCAATAACGGTAGAAATGGCGGATGCCGTATTTGTCCTTCAGATAATGGTCGAGGAACACGGACAACAAGAGGTTGCCAGAAGCCTGTGAGCTTCGCAACCCGAAGCTGATACCCTCCGGCAGAAGATGAAGAAAATGATCCAGGAGCGACAGCGGGATTTTGTCTTTGAATACTCTGCGGTAGCACCACATGACAAACTCAGGCTTAGTATTGTCATAGAAATGCTTGATGTCGAACTCGTAGCAGTAGCGTGTGCCTCCGGGGTCACGTTCCATGTCCAATTGCATGCACTTGCGGAGATCATGTGTGCCACGCTTCTTGATACTTGCTCCAGTCGTCCTGATAAAACGCTTATGCAGATGTTGGTCCACCACGTTCATCACGGCATACACTGCGATGCGGTCGTACATGGAAATAATCTGCAGGTGTCTTACTTTGCCATTCTCACAGATGATGCGTTCATGATAACTGCCGAGTCGAAAGGAACCGTCGGCAAGTTTTGCAGTCAGTTCTGCAATCACCTCCTCGCGGTGTGCGAGCAGATAGCGTCCTTGACGGCATTTCTTACGCTTCTTCCCACGCAGTACACGGTCAAACGCCTCCGACATATTGCCGTAGGACGTTATCTCTTGCATGATATAGCCTTCTCTGTGCATGGTCTTCTTTTTATGATGGAAGATAAGGGCCTTCCTTTCCCCGGGCCAAACTTCTTCGAATCGTTACCGACCTACCAAACTCTATTGCCCGACACTTGATGTTTCAGCTTTCCACCTTGAATATAGGTGCTTTTGCTGTGGCTCGTTTCCCTCGGCTCCACATTAGGGACACGTCCCCATCGTTGTACGCCGATTAGTTAGATTTCCAGGCGCGAGCCGACATTCGCATTCGCATTCGAGGCATCGTTATTCGCATTCGCATTCGAGACACCGCCATTCGCGTTCGCATTGTTGTACCCGCGATAGACCACACGGCCTTTGGGAAACTCTACCAGTTTGCAAAGTTACTCATTCTCTGTGCAAAAGATGAATGAATATTACACAATGAGCCAAAATAACATTGCAATGAAGCCTCCGAGCACTGTGCAAGCCCAGTCAATCCAGTCCCAAGGACAGCCGTGAAGCTTGTCTTTGAGTTCGAGGCCTGAGGCTGCGATGATGGCAGAATAGATGGCTGCCCATGGTGACAAGGCGCACAGACCAACCAATAAACCGCCGATAAGATGCTTATAGCGGTTGCTTTTTTTTAGAAATGAGAAAATTTTGTTCATAACTTGTTGCGTTTTGAAAATTTGTTATTACCTTTGCAATGCGAGGGATGGGGTAACCTTTAGAGACCCGCTCTCGTTCCAGCCAAGTTTTCTAACTTGGCTTTTTTATTTGTACTATCTCTTCTCCTTGTATGCAGTAAATCAAATCAAACTTCTTATACTGGGATGTTCCCTGGAGACCATTGAATTTTGCAAGACCAGCTTGGAAGTTCTCCGCTGAGAAATTACCGTTAGGGAAGAATAAAACTGCGATTTTTGATTCTGGTTTAGATGCACAATGTTTGAGAGCATTTCTAATATTATTAGATGTGCCACTTTCTGCACCGGCGACCTCGAATTTAAGATTATCCCAAAGTCCCTCGCAACTCTTTCCTTTATACACATTCTGAGGCTCTTCCTCTAAGATAACAGAGTGCCCATGTTTATATCCAACATCTTGTATTGTGGTTTCATACCAGCCTTTGTCTTTGTCTAAGTTGTGCCCAATATGGGTGGCTTTTAAGCCCCCGTTCTTTTCATCAAAGGCAACATCTTTATATTTATCATCTTTGATGAGTTTGCCATATAAGGAACGATTCTTTTCTATGTGTTCATTTTGAACATCTTTGATGCACCGAAGTAGCTTGCACGCTTCGCACAACTCATTCTCTGGAACAAATCTCGCCAGCTTGATTTTGCCATTTGCGACATCGCAGTCACGACACCGACGAATAGTGTAGGGGTTGTAGTCTGGTATGGTCTTGTCTTCCTTTCCTGGATTGAAATGGAAGATGCCCTTTGTGTCACGTTGAAGAGCTTCTTCGCCAAGCGCCATTGCCTCATCGTGGGGCGTGGCAGGATATTTGGACTTGCGCACCTGCACTACGGTGCAACGGCAGTTCCATCCGTTTGGTGGATAATATTCCTCCCAGAACGGGTCTGACGGCGGAAGCGTCACGCCATTAAGCGCAGCGTGTTCCGGGCGCACCTTGCCATCGCCAGCCGTGCGGTACTGGAGGTTGTAGCGGTCGCCGTCCTCAGAGAACCGTTCCCACTTGGCAGCCATCTCCGCAGACGACTGTACGAAGTTGTACTCCGCACGGAGGTAGTTGGAGTTGTAGGTGTTGTCTATCTTCCGAACATCATTCAAAAAGGCTTCGAACGTCTTTCTATTGCCGTTAGAATCCAGCAAGGACGGGAACGCCTCGTTCAACTCGTGGAATGTTTTCATGCCGGAGAAGATGTAGTCAGACCGCTGGAGCCGCTTGCGCATGGCATCGGACATCTCCACCTTTTTGAAAGTGGAGTCCAGCACACTGGCATGGGCATCGATGAACTTCTGGATTTTCGGCTCGGCCAGCACCTCAATGCGGAACTGCGATCCCTCCAACGAGTAGAGCGTGCGCATCATGCCGTCGAACAGCTCTGTGAGTTGCTTGCGTATCTCCTCCTCACGCTCCTTTGACAGCGATAAAGTCTGCGGCTCATCGCCTAACAGCAGGGCGTAGCGTTGGTGCAGCCCCAGATAATCACTGGGGCTTAATCGAAAAAACTGCCGTGTACGTTTTGCTGATGTTTCTTCTTGTTCTTTTCGTCCGGCTCGTTGTTGCCCTCGTCGTCATCATCATCGTCCCCTCCAGTCGGGAGCATAGGCTGTGCATTGCGTCGCTCCCCGACAGGCATGCTGTATTTCTCCGCAAAGTATGTCGGGTCCACCTCGTAGCGGTCGGCAATCATCGTCTCGTATGCCACCTGCTGCTCCGGCGTGTAATCGACGGCATCGTCCCATTCAAAGCGCAGTCCCTTGACAGGGAAGCCGTGCTTCACCATGCGCGGGATCAGCTGGTTGTTCACGATGTCGCGCAGCATGGTGCAGTCGCTTTCCACCAGGTTCTCGAACACCTCAAGGTGTGTTTCTGATTGTGAAAGACTGCTGCCGTCCTCGATGGTCATCGTCTGCCCGATGATGAGCTTTGACAGTTCCGAGTTGGCGCGATCGATGCGTTTGTCATAGACATTGAAGGCATCGCCCTTGCCACTCTCCACAAACTCAATCTCCGTATCCTGTCCTGCCACCATGTACTGGCTTGCTCCGGCACCCTTGAGCATCTGTTCAAGTCGTCCCATCTCCTTGGGGTCACGTGAGGTGGTGCGTGCAATACGCATCGGCATACCGAAAATCTCGCCGAACGAATCCCAGAATGCCAGCATGTTCTTCTTCGGTATGGTCTGCGTGGCAGCCTTCAGATACAGTCCGAGGTCGTCAGACCGTCCGGCTTCGATGAGCCAGTCCGTGAATGGTGCCGAGCGGTAGTCGATGCCCGAAGTCCAGTCTTGCCCGAGCTGCTGAATGACACGGCCGTATTCCGGAATGACATGCTTTCGGGGAATGAGTTTCACGTCCGTGTAGCACACGCAGCCGTCGCCGTCGGTAGTGAGGTCGCCAAGTTCGATGAGCGAGTGCCCCCAGTTGTTGGCGGCAAGTGCGTATTCGAGCAGCTGCTTGAACCACGACTGGTCGAAATAGTGGTGCGCCTCCTCGTTCTCGTTGCCCTTGGCATCCACCAGCTTGAATGATTTTGCCATGACGAACCCCACACGCTGCCGCACACAGCCCGATAGGTGAAGGTCAATCTCCACATCGCGGTAAATGTCGTAGAGCCGTTGGCGGTTCGGGCTGTCCACATTGATGGCCATCTGCCAAGCCTGTCGCCAGTCAGCGATGTCCCTGCGCGTGAGCGCGTCGGTGGTGCGCTCCAGTTCGATGACCATCTTCTTCACACGCTTGCGGTCGAACGACTTGGCAAGATGCAGGTCGCCGTATGGCGTGTGCAGCACGTTCTGACCGCCACCGAACATACCGCTGAAAAAGTTCTTTATATCCATAGCGTTACCAGTTATGTCGTAATTGTTTCTGTGAGCCGAATATGAGCAGGTCGCCTGTCGTTGTGCCGTCCTCGTCGGTGGCGAGCGGCAGGTCAGGGATAATCTTCCCGGCTTGCACACCCTCCAGCCACTTGACCGCACGCTCATACCGTTCCTTGCGTATCTCGCTGCCCATCTTCTGGGGCATGGCCGCAATCATGTGGTAGAGCGCGATGTCTGCGGCATACATCACCACCAGACGGTTGCGCTTTTCGCCTTCAGCCGAGAACACCGCCTCCGTGTCGTACTTCGGGCGGAGGTAGCCGGCAATCTCCTCGCAAGCCTCCAGTTCCGCATTGTCGCGTATCTCCCCAGAGGCTTGCGACACCACCTTCAGCGCGTTCTCGCCGATGACCACCCTGTAGTCTTCTTCCGTGATAAACATAATGCGCCCCCTTTCTAATGCGTCACATAAATGGCACGACGCTCAATGTCCGCCACCTTCACACCCTTGCGGAAGCGGTGTTTTGCCACCAGTTCACGTATGGTGCGTTTCGGCACGACCTTCAGCGAGCCGTTCATGTAAATCACATAATACTTCATGCCAAGCAGCTCCGAGAGCTTGTTGGCCTTCCTGATGGCACGCTTGCACTGCCATCCCCAGATAATATCCTTTATAACTTGAATCATTGTTACCAAATGTTTTTGGCGGTCGGCCTCTTGCCGAACACCGGTTTGAAACTTTCCTGTCTTGTGTTGCGCTGCAGAATCCATATCGCCCCCTCGTCAGCGTCGGGCGCATCGTCATGCACACGGCTGCCACGCTCCAGAGCCAACGTCTGCTCAATGCCCACCTGCATGTCGGGGTCGTCCTTCTTGCGCTCGTTGTAGAATACAAAGCCACGCTCCCAAAGCGGACTCACCGCTTCGATACGCTGAATCTTGTCGGGTTTCTTGCGCTTGTCGGGCATGATGGGCAACTGGTAGCCACGCAGATTCCCCTCCACTGCGAACTCGTCCAGGATCACGTCCTGCATGAAGTTCGCCTCCATGAAGAACTGCACGGCCACTGTGTCGCGTGTGCGCTCGTAGAGGTCGTAAAGCCACCGCACCATCTCGCTGACAGTAGCCTGTCGCACGAAGGAATCGATGAGATGCAGTTCCGAGCCAATCTTTCCCCACAGACGGCACGCCTTGTAGTCGTTGGAGGTGGTCGATTTGAACGACGGGTCGGTGTAGCACACCAGCATGTCGTACTTTTCGAGCTTGGGCAGACGCTTGTAGCGAATCCACTCCGCACGGAAGATGGTTCCGTCCACGATAGGGTTGTGCATCATCTCCTTCTCCCAGGCACGGTAGCCCACGAAGTCGCGGTAAGCCTGCGCCTCCTCCTTCGTCCATTTCTCCTTCCACACCGGCTCGCCGTTTCGGTCCACCGCCTGTATCTTGGAGAGAAACACGCCCTTTGTGCGCGAGATGTTGTAGAGCACCGAGTTCTTGCTGATAAGGTTGCCCACCATGATGAAACGGCCACGACCCACATCGAGCGCACCGAAGAGCGCCTCCTTCACCCAGTCCGTGAGGTCATGCACCAACTTCTCGTTGCGGCACAGCTGGTCGTCGTCCAAGTCGTCGATGACGATGTAGTCCGGACGGGCCTCACGGTCGCGCAAGCCACGGGGCGACTGACCGCGACCGCAGGCAAGGAACTTCACACCGCTCTTGGTCTTGAACTCTCCCTCCTGCCAGCCACCGTCATTCTTCTGCTGCCCGAAGTCAGCGATGAGCCGCTGGTTGTATTCCAGCTCCGCCTGGATGTCGCCGAGCAATCGGTCGGCATTGTCCTCCGACTTGCCCACGACCACCATAAAGTTGATGATCCGCTTCGGTTGGAACATCAACCAGAGCGGCGTGAAAACATCGAGGTGTGTGGATTTGGCATGGCCGCGCGGCCACATGAACACCGCCTTCAGGTCGGGAGTGTTGCGCACCTTGCGTGCCGCCTCGTTGTGGAACGGCGCATTGTGAATAGTGCGTATGACCTCGCCGGTCGTCTTGTCGCGCAACTGGAGGAAGTGGGGAAAGTAATACTCGCAGAACGCCGCGTAATTATTGAGCAGACGTTTGATGCGTATATCCCTCTCCACGGGTGTTTCGCTTTTGAGAAGCGACGTGTCCGTAATGGACTGCACCTGCCGGCACCGCTCTTTCCATTCCTCGTATGCCTTTTTCTTTTCCGTTGCTGTTGCCATAGGCTGCCCTCCGTTACTTTATGCCCATCTGCTCGGTGATGTACAAGTCCTGGTACTTGTTGATGACACGCATCAGTTCGGGAGTAACTTCTGGGTCTGTCTGCGAGCGGTACTCCAGCCACTTGGAGAACGCCATGAACACCTCGATGGCATCCACCACATTAGCCTTCTTGTCGAGCTTCTCAATGACCGACGAGAGTTTAGCCAGCTTGTCGCCAAGTCCTGCAATGAGTGCAGGGTCGTCAGAACCATTCACTTGTGTAATGAGTGTGTCGATGGTGAGCAACAGTTTGTTCACCAGTTCAGGGCGTGTGATGTTCTTGGCGGCACGAGCCTCTTTCCACCCCTCGGCTGAGCACCATTTGGATATGGTGACGCGCGACACGTCCACCTTCTCCGCAATCTCCTGCTGCTCCATGCCCGAAAGATAGAGCGTGCGTGCCAGCGATTTCTTTTTTTCAATATCTGCCTTTGTCATGTTGATAAGGTTTTTGTTCACATCAGGGCATACCACGCCCCGATTTATTTGCAAAAGTGCCACGATTTCGGTGGCTCTCCAAAAAAGTATGCAATGGTTTCATAGAAGTGTGCAACCATTGCACACTTTTTTGGCGGACAGACATTTACCTCGTAATATTGCAGTCGCAAACCGGGCGGAGCAGCCCCAAAAACAGCAACGACATGAGTAAAGGAAAACGAGTAAGAATAACCAACGACAGCCTGAACAGCTACGGCACAAGGGTGCTGACGGCAGGCATGAACGTGGAGCAGTACCAGCGCAACCCGGTGCTGCTGTACATGCACGAGCGCGGCAACGTGATAGGCTATGTGAAAGACCTGAAGGTGGAGGACGGCGAGGTGACCGGCGAGCTGATGTTTGACGAAGCCTCCGAACTCTCCGTTCGCTGCAAGAAACAGTACGAGTTCGGCAGTCTGAAGATGGTGAGCGCAGGGCTTGACATCTTGGAAACAAGCGAAGACCCCGAGTTGCTGGTGCAGGGGCAGACCAGCCCCACCGTCACCAAGAGCAAACTGTTTGAGGTCAGCCTTGTGGACATCGGAGCCAATGACGATGCCATCGTGCTGCAGAAAGACGGCAAGAGAATAACCCTCGGCAAGGACAGCGAGTGCCCCTTGCCAATGTTGAACAACAATAATCAAAAACAAATGGAACAGAAACAGATTGCCCTACAGTTGGGCTTGCCGGAAACGGCAACTGAGGCGGACATCAACGCCAAGCTCGGTGAGTTGAAGGCTGCCAAGGAAGAGAACGAGAAACTCCAGCAGGAGAAGGCGACCCTCACGCTTGCCAGCATCACCGCCATCGTGGAGAAGGCGGTAGGGGAGAAGCGCATCGCCCCCGACAAGAAGGACGAGTTCATCAACCTCGGCAAGGAAGTCGGCAAGGAGAAACTGGAGCGCATTGTCGCAGCCATGGCTCCGCAGATGAAGCTCAGTGCCGTTATCGGACATCAGGGCGGAGCGGCAACACAGCAACCGACTGCCTACAAGAAACTGAGCGATGTGCCGTCAAGCGAACTCTTGACCCTCCGCAAGGAGCAGCCCGAAGAGTACAAGCGACTCTACAAGGAAGAGTACGGCATGGAGTGTGAACTTTAGTACAAACCAATAAAACAAGAAAAAGCAATGAAAGCAAAAGTATTTTTGACCATGATTACGGCTGTACTGTTCAATGCGATGACAGGAGCCGTATTCGGTATGGCATTGGGCGTGTCGCCCGTGGCAGGTGCCGTCGGTGCCAATGCCATCGCGCTTGCAGTGAGCGGTGCAATGCCTGTGGGAGTGGCACGCGAGGGCGTGCTGAAAGAGATTTGGACCGGCGAGCTGGTGAGAGCACTCCGCGAGTTCCTCGCCGGCACTTGGCTTGACGGCATCCCCGACAGTTCAAGCATCGTCGATAACGATGTTATCCACTTGGTGGAGGTTGGTGTGGACCCTGACGTGCTTGTCAACAACACCACCTACCCAATCCCCTTGCAGGCACTTGACGACAAGGACATCGCCATTCAGCTTGACAAGTTCCAGACCAAGGTGACCCCTATCACCGATGATGAGTTGTACGCTATCAGCTATGACAAGATTGCCCGAGTGAAGGAGAGCCATTCAAACGCCATCAACGATGCCAAGTTCGCCAAGGCTGCACACGCACTCTGCGCACAGAAGAACACCGCCAAGACCCCGGTACTGACCACTACTGGTGAGCGCGATGCAACTACCGGCCGTATCAAGATGACCGCCAAGGACGTGCTTGCGATGAAGGCAGCCCTCGACAAGCTGGGCGTGCCGACCACGAACCGTCGCCTTGTATTGTGTACCGACCACGTGAACGACCTCTTGGAGACCGACCAGCGTTTCAAGGAGCAGTACAACATCGACCGCAACACCGGCAAGGTGGGCAAGCTCTACGGGTTCGACATCTACGAGTATGCCAACACACCGTACTTCTCGGTCAAGGGCGAGAAGAAGGTAGTCGGCGACAAGGGAGAGACCGCAGGCGACTTCCACTGCTCATTCGCATTCTACACACAGCGTGTGTTCAAGGCTACCGGCTCCACCAAAATGTACTGGAGTGCTGCCGAGAACGACCCCGAATACCAGCGCAACAAGGTGAACTTCCGCCACTACTTCATCTGTATGTTCAAGAAGGCAGACGCAGGTGTCGTAATGACCAGCGGATATAAAGCTGAAGCGTAATGGCGAGAATGAAGTATTTGGTCCTGCACTGCACAGCCACGCCAGAAGGCCGTGAGGTAACCTCCAAGGAGATACGCCACTGGCACACCGACCCGGTAAGCAAGGGTGGGCGTGGCTGGAAGCAGGTAGGATATACCGACCTGATACACTTGGACGGCAAGGTGGAGCGCCTTGTCGATAACAACGAGGACGCGGAGGTGGATCCGTGGGAAGTGACCAACGGCGCGAAAGGCTACAACAGCGTGAGCCGACACATCGTGTATGCCGGAGGCTTGGCCAAGGATGGCAAGACCGCCAAGGACACACGCACGGCAGCACAACTGAAGGCGATGACCGACTACGTGCGCAACTTCCACGAGCGTTTTCCGCAAATCAAGATTGTGGGACACCGCGACCTTCCGGGCGTGAACAAAGCCTGTCCGAGTTTCGATGTGGCGGGGTGGCTCAAGTCAATAGGCATTTACCAACAGTAAAAATATGGATGGCATGAATATCAGCGAAGTCCTGAACGTCCTCCTCGGCGGAGGTCTGGTGGCTACCATTGTGGCGATATGCACGTTGCGGGCTACCATAAGGAAAGCGAAAGCGGAATCGATGAAGGCGGAAGCCGATGCCGAGACGGTGCGTATGGACAACGCCGAGCATGCCACCCGTATCTTGGTAGAGAACATAGTGAAACCATTGAAGGAAGAACTCAATGAAACAAGAAGATACCTCGAAGCGTCGAAGCGCGAGATGGCGCGTCTCAGGAAGGCTATCGACACTGCGAACAGTTGCAAGCATCATGATGACTGCCCTGTTCTTGTCGGGCTGCGCGACAAGCCGAAAGGCGAGCGTGGCCACGGAGGAAAGCGTGAGACAAGTATCCGCGGACACCCTCCGGAGCGAAGTGCGTCAGACGTGGACGGAGACAGTACCGCAGGAGGAAGCCAAACTGGAGATACCCCTGGCGGAACTGACTAACCTGCCCGAAAAGGCAGAGTACCGCGCCAAGAACGGCAGAGCCAACGCGACTGTGCAGAACAAAGGCGGCACCATCGTGGTGTATGCCACCTGCGACAGCCTGCAGCGCCAGTGCGAATACTATGAGCGCCAGATGGCGAGCTACAAGAAAGCATTGGAGCAGCAGAAGAATGAAGCCATAACGGAAAAAGAACGCAGTTCAAATCCGTGGAAGATGCTTCTCATCGCCTTTATTGTCGGAGTGGCGACCGGCACAGTATTAACAATCATAACAAGAAAAATATGGCAGAAAGTAAGAAATTCATGTACGGCATCGGTGTCGTAAAGTTTGGTGACAAGACAGTCGGCTATATAGAGAAGGGCAGCTGGGACTGGGGTGGAGCCAAGCCCGAGAAAGTGGATGTGGAAGCCGAGCAGGTGCCCGGTGCTCCCGTGCTGACTCTTGTCACGAAGAACGGCACTATAGCCCCCACGTTCAACCTCATACAGCTGGACTACGAGAACCTCCAACTCGCCCTTGGTGGAACGCTTGTCGGCACGCAAGGAGCCTATACCGGTTGGAAAGCCCCGACCGACCTTGTGGAACTCCGAGACAAGTGTGAGATTCAGCTGAAGAGCGGGCAGACAGTGACGATACCGAGTGCCACCCTTATGGCCAACCTCGGAGGCAAGCTCACCCTGACCGAGGTCTCCAAGATAGAGTGCCAGTTGACGGTGAACGCGCCTGATGACGGCAGTGCTCCCTATGATGTGGCCGATACCAAACCAGGGGAGTAGCGCATGAACCGAGCAATCGAAAAAGAAGCGGCGGAGGCACTCCTTGACAGGGGTGTCTCCGTGCCGTTTAAGGACATACGTCTGCCGTTCCGCAAGAAACCGCTGAAGGTGCGCATCACCATGAAGCGCCCCACATTGGCAGGACAGATAGAAATCGGGCGGCAGTACCTGGAGATGGACATAACGGCAGAAGAGGTGCGGACTATGCCTAAGCTGGGGCAGATGCGTTTCATTGCCAAACACGGCAAATGCCTGTCGCGCATCATCGCCTACACCGTGTGCAGGGGGTATATATCCCGCCATCTGTTTGTGGGGCTGACCGCATGGCTCGTGCGCAACTTCGTGGCGTACCAGTATCAGGTGGCCGCCACCGAGCAGTTCGAGCGTCTGATGGGCACAGGCCCTTTTATGAGTATTATCAGATCCGCGGAACGGACGAACCCGATGAAGCTGAGACTGAGCCAAAAAAAGAAGGGGAGTTAAGGACCGAGTATGAAGGTTCCCATAGCCCTTTCGGATTCGTGTGGCAGATAGCCAGCGCGACAGGCTGGAGCGTGGACTACATACTCCACGGCGTGAACTACCAGACCCTCATCATGATGCTGTGCGACGCCCCACGTTACATCAAGAAGAAAGCCGGCAGACCCGACAGCGGCAAGACCGCCGAGGAGGAAGCCGAGGACATCGCAGGATTTTTTCAAAGTAAACTGAATTGAAAGCATGAGCAAGCCAGTAGAGATAGAGTTCCTGATGAAGGACAAACTGAGTGACGGTATCGACAATGCCAACGCGCATATCGGCACCCTCATAGACAATGCCAAGAAAGCGGCCGAACTGGTGAACGCCAAGATAGCCGAGCAGCACAAGGTCATTGACGGAGTGTCCGCGGACCTCAGCCGTATGGAGCGGCAGCTTGCAGGCATGAAACCCGGTACCGCCCAGAAGGAACTCGCTGCCGATGTCATGGCTTGCCGTAAGGTGCTGGACGAGGAGCGGAACACCCTCGTCTATCTGGAGAAACAGCACCGCCAGGCGGAAAAGGCCGTGTCCGACTTGGAGAAGGAGCATGGCAAGCTCTCCGAGTCCAGCACCACGGCGGCTGTGGCGCAGAAGACCCTTGCCGAGCGTATCGCCGAGAGCAAGGACCTGGTGAAGTACACCACCTCCTGCATCAAGGACCTGGAGAAAGCCTACAAGAACGCAGCCCCCGGTAATGCCCAGTCCGCAGCCCTTGCCGAACTCAACGCCGCCAAGAAAGCGTTGGAGGAAGAGAAGCTGATACTCGCCAGCCTTACACGCGAGCAGGAGGAAAACAAGGAGAGCAACAAGCGTCTGGCCATGCAGTTGCGCGAGTTGCAGGACGCGATGGCCAGAATGCGACTGGAGGGAAAACAGGACACGGAAGAGTACCGCGAGATGGCGGAGAATGCAGCCTTGCTGTCCGACACCATCGCCGACCTCCATACCCAGACCAAGATACTCTCCAATGATGATGCAAATCTGCAGGGATTCATGTCCGGCATCAGCGGTCTGTCCGGCATGTTTACCGCTGCTACCGGTGCCGTGTCGCTGTTCGCCTCCGAGAACGAGAACCTCGCCAAGATACAGGCGCGGGTGCAGTCCGTCATGGCTGTCACTATGGGTCTGCAGCAGGTGTTCAACACCCTGAACAAAGACTCCGCATTCCGACTGGTAACGGTGGTTAAGATGAAGAACCTGCTGACTGCGGCCAATACAAGACTGGCGGCGGCACTCGGCATTTCCACTGCGGCGGCATCTGCACTTATGGCGACCCTCACGATGGGCTTGTCTGCTGTCATTACCGGTCTGATAGTCCTGTTCAACAAGTACAGCGATGCTCAGGAAGAGGCACGGCAGAAAGCGCAGGAACTCATCGAGGTGGAGAGCGAGGGCAGGGCGCAGATGATAAAGACCCGTTTCGAGATAAACAACACCATTCGCGAGCTGAAGGAGTTCACCGGCAGCAAGGAGGAGGAAAAGAAGAAGACCGAAGAACTGAACCGCAAGTACGGCGAGGCTTTCGGTTACTACGACACCGTTGCCGAGTGGTACGATGTCCTCACGCAGAAAGCTGCCGACTATATCCAGATGCTCTTCCTGCAGGCCAAGGCACAGGCACTGGTCAACAAGGCAGTGGAAGCCGACGACAAGGTGAACAAGCTGAAGGCTACCGATGCCGATGATGTCGATGGCTCCATGGGGTGGTTCAAGAAGTCTCTCCTCTATTTTGCACAGAGCGAGACCAACGGCCAGATAGACGCGTCGGCCATCATCAAGGAGGAAAACGAGAAGAACAAGGAACAGGCCATCGCCGATGCCGAGAAACTCCGTGACGACCTGCTCAAACAGGCAGAAGACCTGACCAAAGAAATGGGTGAGATAGGCAAGAACAGCAATATCGGCGGTCATACCAAGCCTGAGCACAAGCCGACCGGTGGAAACGGTGACAAGGACAGGCAGAAAGAGTTGGAGCGCGAGAAAGCGGCCGAACAGAAACGTGCAGAAGAACTTGCACGGCTCCGTCAGGAGAACGAGCAGGAAAGTATCAGCCAGATGGCAGAAGGCAGTGCCAAGCGTATCAGACAGATAAGGTTCAATTATCAGAAAGAGGAAGCCGAGATAAAGGCACAGGAGGCCAAGTGGCGCGATGCACAGGGCGGAAATCTCACGGAAGAGCAGGGCAATGCCCTTGCGGAACGGCTACGGCTGGCACAGGAAGCACAGCGCAAGGGGTTGGAGGAAATCGACAAGGAATCCCTGAAGAACGAACTTCAGGCCATGGTGGACTACCTGCGCGAGTATGGCACGCTTCAGGAGCAGAAATACGCCATCGCCAAGGAATATGCAGAGAAGATACGTGAGGTGAACGAGGGTGAAGGCACGGCGGAGGAAAAGCGGTGGCAAGTCCGCAAGCTCGAAAAGGAGCGTGACGCTGCCGTCAGCCAGACCAATGCCCAGAACCTCGCCTTGAACATAGACTGGAGCACTACCTTCGAGGGCGTCGGCAACGTGCTCAAAGACATGGCTAAAGAGACACTCGCCAAGATAGAGGAGTACATGCAGACCTCAGAGTTCAAGAAACTCTCGGCGGAAAACAAGAAAGTATATACCGACCTTCAGGCGAAACTGAAGGACGAGACCGGCGGCAACAGTACCAGCGCCTTCAACTTCAAGATATGGGGCACAATCGCCGAGAACGTGAAGACCTATCAGGACAGCGTGCGCACGCTCCGTGAGAAAACCGACGCCCACACGCAGGCCGTGGCCGATTTGGAACAGGCGCAACAAGACCTTGCAGACGCCACCGACGATGCCTCAAAGGAAATCGCGCAGAAAGCGGTGGACATAGCGCAGGGCAAGGTCGATGCGACGGCAGCATCGCAGAACGAGGCGCAGGAGGCCAGCGACAAGGCACGGAAAACCCTCACCGACAACACCAACGCGGCGGCACAGGGCATCAAGAACTTCACCGGCTACCTGAACGAGATGTCTGACGGCTCGCTGTACGGCTTTGCCAACGGCATCACCAAACTTATCACCTCGCTTTCCAAAGGCTCTGACGGCATCGGCAAGTCGTTGGGGGAACTGGGTGGCAAGATAGGCGGCATCGTCGGTGCCATACTCCAGATACTTGACGCGCTGGGCGATGACCCGAAAGGCTTTATCAACGATCTGCTTGACAAGGTGGCCGACACGATAAACAAGGTGGTGGAGGAACTTCCCGAAATCATCATCGATGTCATCAAGGACGTGGGCAACATCGTGCAGGGACTGCTCAGCGGCATTGCCGGGTGGTTTGGTATTGATGACCTTTTCGGACTGAACGGTAATGAGGCGGAGGTGAAGAAGACCATAGAGAATCTGACCGAGCGCACCGAACTCCTGCAGAACGCCATCGAGGACCTGACTGACGTGATGGAGAAAAGCTACGGTCAGAAAGCCACCGATGCCTACGAGCAAGCCAAACGCAACCAGGAGGAGACCAACGCCAACTACCTGGGCATCGCGCAGGCACAGGCAGGCTACTGGAAGCACCACCACAGCTGGAACTACTACTGGAACGGCTTTTCCAATGACCAGACGGCATGGATAAGGCAGAACGTGAAGGAGAACTTCGACGGCAGCATCTGGAGTCTTACACCGGAGGAGATGAAGAAACTCCTCTCCAATGTGGATATAGCCGAGTACATCAAGAACACCGGCAAGGGCGGTTATGGAAACGATGTGCTGGACAAACTGCAGGACTATGCGGACCAGGCTGGAAAAATAGAGGAACTGACCGACAGCTGGCGCGAGACCATCACCCAGATAAGTTTCGACAGCATGAAGGACAGCTTCATCTCCAACCTGATGGATATGAAGAAAACCTCCAAGGACTTTGCCGAGGACTTCGCCACGGACATGCAGAAAGCCCTGCTGAGCTATTCCATGGAAGACCTCATCAACGGTGAGCTGAAGCAGTTGTACGATGACTGGGCACAGCTTATCTCCGACAAGAACGGCGAGCTGACGGAAAAGGACGTCGAGGACTTCAACCGCCGCTATGACGAGATAGTGGCGGAAGGGCTGAAACGCAGGGACGAGTGGGCGAAGGTCACCGGCTACGAGGACACGGGCGGTACCAGCCAGAGCGCGAAGTCCGGAGGCTTTACCGCCATGACGCAGGACCAGGGCACGAAACTGGAGGGCATGTTCACCAGCGGACTGCAGCACTGGTCAAGCATGGACGAGCGTCTGGAGACCGTGGCCGACCGCATGAACCTTGCCGAGAGCCACCTTGCCCGGATTGCCGAGAACACCGGCACGAGCGCGGGGCATCTTGGCGAGATAAAGGAGGACATCAGAAAAATAGTAAGGGACGGACTAAAAGTAAAATGACATGGACAAGATACTTGGAGGGCTGGTGCTGGTGAACGGCACCGACATCTGGAAAGAATACGGCGTGTTCCTCGTCGAGGACAAACGTGGCGGCATGGATAACCTCACCGCCATACTCACACCGAGCAAGACGAAGAAGGACACCGCCGTGAACATACGTGAGGATCAGGGCGAGAAATACTCCGCCACGCTTACACCGAGAAACGAGCCGAGGGACATCACGCTCAACTTCGCCCTGTATGACAAGACACAGGCGGGTTGGCTGCGGAAATACTTCTCGTTTATCAATTTCCTGAAACAGGGCAAGGGCGGCTGGCTGGACATCGTATTCACGCAGCTTGACCTTACCCTGCATGTGAAATACAGCGAGAGCCCCAAGTTCACACCGCTCACCTACCTGTGGAAGGAGGGTGTGAACGCCGGCAAGTTCAAGGTGAAGTTCCGCGAGCCTGTCCCCATCATCTAATGACATTCAAACAGCATTCCTATATGGTTCTGACGATATACGACAAATACGGCACCGCCCGGACGGACATCTCGCCCGGTGACGGCAGCACCCAGCAGAAGGAGGTTCAGGGCGACAACGTGCTGACGCTCTCCTTCATCCATTACGAGCACATACCCCTCGATGTGAACGACTATGTGGACTTTGAGGGCGAGCGCTACTGGCTCACCGAGAAATACGCCCCTGCCCAGAAGAGCGATGGCGAGTGGTCGTATGACGTGAAATTTTACGGCATCGAGAGCCTGATAAAGCGTTTCCTCGTGCTGGAGACCACAGACAACAATGCCGAGCCCGTGTTCACCCTCACCGCCACTCCGAGAGAGCATGTGGCGATGGTGGTGAAGTGCATCAACAACGGCATGGGGCACACCACCGACTGGAAGGTGGGGCAGGTGGACGGCACCGACCTCATTGTCATCGATTACGAGGGCAAGTACTGCGACGAGGCGCTGAAGGAGATAGCCGAGAAAGTGGGCGGCAGTGCCGAGTGGTGGGTGGAAGGGCAGACCGTGAACATCTGCAGATGCGAGCACGGCGAGGAAATAATATTGGGGTACGGCAACGGACTGACGAGCCTGGAGCGTGACACTGACAACACCAACAAGTTCTACACGCGCCTGTTCCCGATAGGCAGCACCCGCAACATCGATGCGGAGAAATACGGCCACAGCCGTCTGATGCTGCCCGGCGGCCGCCAGTATGTGGAACTGCACACCGACGAGTACGGCATCTATGACCACTACGAGAAAGACGCGTTCAGCGGCATCTATCCAAGACGCACCGGTGAGGTGAGCAGTGTGCGCAGCGAGAATGTCAAGGACGATGACGGCAACGCATTCACTATCTACTACTTCAGGGACGACACGCTGAACTTCGATCCCAACGACTATGAACTGGCAGGCGAGACCAAGCGCGTCTCGTTCCAGGACGGTGAGCTTGCCGGGCTCGGTACCGATGACGACCACTATTTCGAGGTGAACTTCGACAGCAAGACACGCGAGTTCGAGATAATCACCATCTGGCCGTATGACGACGACACCCAGTTGCCCGGAGGAAAGCTCGTGCCCAAAGTGGGCGACCACTATATCCTGTGGAACGTGCGCATGCCCGACGAGTACTACCCGATAGCGGAGGAGGAGTTCCTGAATGCGGTGGAGAAGTACAATGCCGAGCACTGGAAGGACATCAGCGTCTATAAGGCTCCGACCGACCATGTGTGGGTGGAGGAGAACAATGCCGTGCTCCATGTCGGCAGGCGTGTCCGGCTTGTGAGCGACAAGTATTTCCCGGAGAACGGCTACCGGCAGAGCCGTATCACCAAGATAACGCGCAAGGCGAACCTGCCAAGCCAGATGGACCTTGAAATCAGCGACGCCCTGCAGACAGGCGCGCTTGACAAGGTGAACGACAGCATCGGAGAGCTGAAGAACTATACTAAGTCCAGGACAGAGGGCGCAGCTTTGCCCGACATCATACGCTCATGGGACGACACGCAGCCGACCGACAACAACATTTTCTCCGCAAGACGGAGCCAGCAGGAGTTCATCAGCAAGAAACGCAACGACCGTGCGAAGAAGAAAATCACTTTCGAGGAAGGCATCGGTATCGGACTGGAAGAGAATGGGCGCATCGATGGCAAGGGCAATGCCGAATTGCTCACCCTTGTGGTGCGCGAACTGTTGCGCAGCGCCAACTATGGCGGCAGTGGCATGACAGGCAACGGCTGGCAAATCGGCCTTGACGAGGACCTGCTGTCGCACCTGATAGTTGACAAGATAACCGTGAGGCGCGTGATGAATGTCTTTGAACTGCTGATAAACAAGGTGCGCAGCGTGGGCGGACAGATTTGCGTCAGCGCGGCCAATGGCAAGATAAAAACGGTGCGGGAGCAGGGCGACTACTGGCACATCACCTTCGAGCAGGAGAACACCTTCGTGGCGCACGACCTGATGCGCTGCCAGGTGTTCACCGGCACGTCGCAGAAAGCCTACTGGGTGGAAGTGGCCGGCATCGCGAATGGTGGCATATTTGTGGAGAAATCCGAGTTTGAGACCGCACAGCCCGAAGAGGGCGACGAGTGTGTGCTTATGGGCAACACCGAGACGGCGAACCGCCAGAACCTCGTCCTCATCTCCGCCTCGGAGGACGGCCACCCGAGAGTGGACGTGCTGGACGGAGTGAACGCCAAGAACTTTGACCACGCCCTGCGTGCAAGGCTCGGCAACCTTAACGACATCAAGGACGACCGCTTTCCACTGGATAACCAGCCGAAGGGCAACGGCCTGTATGCCGACAACGTGTATCTGCGCGGCACGTTCCTGCTTTCCACTGGCGAGGACATCAAGACCAAGCTGGAGATAACGGAGGGGAAGGTGCAGAGCGCGATAGACAGCGTGCGGAACGACTTCCTGAGCGAGAAAGGCTACCTGAACAACCCCACGTTCACATCGGGGCTGGAGAAATGGAACTCCGAGAACGAGACCGTGTTCTTCCTTGTCGGCAACAAGTGGATATGGGCCAACGGCAACGTGCTCTCCAAGAAAGGCGACGGCGCAAGCGTGGTCACGGACATGGGGCGCACGGTGGTGCGCATACGCAACAAGTACATACTGCAGAAACACGGGAACCTGCGCTATGTGCCCACGTTCCCGACCAATGACGAGGGGCAGAAAGAGGCCCTGCCTGTGTATCTGACATTCTTCTACCGCTGTGCCAAGGTCGGCACGCTGAAGGTCCGCTTCGAGAATGTGGACAAGACAGGCTTCGCCAACTTCAACAGCATGGAGATAAGCGAGGAGATTGCGGAGACCGAAGGCTATGTGCAATATACCGGAAACGGCCTGTGGAACGGAACGGGCGACTTCCGTCTGGAGTTTGACGGTGACATCTACATGTATATGCTGGTGCTCAGCACCGACAAGTACGAGGCGCTGACGCACCGCTACCGCACGTTGTTCGAGCAGAGCGAGCGTCTTGTGAAAATCTCCGCTGCCGTGTTCGACAAGGACGAGAACATGCTGGAGGAGACAGGGCTTATCACCACATCCAAGGTGTCGGGTCTGTACGCCATCGACGGGGACGGCAACCTGAAGTCTTTTGTCGGAGCAGGACAGGACGGTGTGAAGATAAAGGCATCAAATATACAGTTGGAGGGACTTGTAACCGCCAATGATAATTTCAAAATACTGGAAGATGGTAGTGTTGAGACAATCAAGGCTACTATCGGACAGTCATTATTGAGGGACGTAAGAATAAACGGAGCTATCCGTACCCCATTTAGAGACGGTAATTATGCACTCTCGGCGGATGGCCCGATAGTCGTTTCGACATTCGGTCTCCAGAACAATAACAATATAATCATACCGGGAGGCGGTGACGGTTGGTACACGGCATTTACCGTTCCCTTCTCTTCTGATTTTAACGGATTCCGCGCGATGGTCCTGAACTATCATTGGAATAACGAACGGACAGCCGGACCAATTGCAGCAACGGCTCCATCTGGTTTTTATTTCTATGAAGATGGTGAGCCGTTGACAACCCTTATAGTAAACGCATACGAAGCCGTTGAAATGATAGGCGTTGGAGAAGGTGAGACGTTTAAGGGGTGGCTTGTATTGAACAGACGTTTGTTCAACTACGGCGATGCTTCCGGACCACTCAAAAGCATCGGTGAAGGTTTTGACTTGAAAGCGATGTACCTTGGAAAGGTGGAATTTACCAATGGCACTCCGAGCCTTGTAAGGCAGAAGCGATGGAACAGGAATATATATGATAACGAAAATATAAATCTATATATATCCTATCCTTCGAAAGGAGACAAGTATGTGACAGTACACTTCCCCAGCGGTACATTTTCCTCTGCAGACAAGTACGAGGTGATGCTGACAGGTTTTAACGATGCAGGAGCGAATATATACGCTTGTGTGTCCGCAAAAACTGCTGACTCTTTTACCGTCTATACGGGTGATGACGAGACCTTCAATGCTGGCGGTTTTACCTTTATGGTACTTGGTACATGGTTTTGGACTTAAAGAATAAAGATATGAAAAGATTGAATTTTAAGGAATTTGGCATATATACTGGAATTTGCAGGAAGAACCGGCAAATCGGTGATGCCCGTGAAAGTTTTGCCGATTTGCTGTATCTGCATGCTAATGGTATCCGTGCCCATGCCCTTGCCTTGAAGATATATAGGAGCGATGGTTTTGTGGAATATACGGGCGATGAAATAGCCTTGATTCGCGAGACGGCGTACAAGTATTGCCTGCCCAATTTCATAGACGGACTGAACGAGCAGTTGGATAATAACCCTAACAACGAATGATATGACAGACGAGGAGAAGAAAACAGTCGTTCAGGAAGTCCTGAACCAGATAAAGACAGACAGTCAGAGCGTGGACGAGCTGGAAACAGCCACCTCGCTTGACAGCGTGAACTCACTCCCGGCCATGCAGGGAGAGAAAGTTGTCCGTGTGCCTGTGTCCCTGCTTGCGAAACCTGCGGAAGACGCGGCCAAGAGAGCAAACGCAGCCGCCGCCACAGCGGACGCATCATCGAGAGCGGCTGGAACTGCGGCACAGCAGGCCAAAGATGCGGCAGATGTGGCTTCCGGCGCGGCACTCACGGCCAACAATTCGGCCATGCTTGCCGATGCGGCCACGGCAAAGCTGAATGATGCCATCGCAGCGGCCAACACCCACCCGGTGGTGCTGGTGAACAGCCTTATCGGTGATGCCGACCGCATATTCAGTGACTGGTCTGAAGCGTTGGAGACCATTGCCGGCAACGAGAGCACCGGTGGGGAGAAAGTGTTCACCACCGGCTGCGTGATGATATTCAGAAGTGCGGACGGCTGGGAGTCCTGGCAGTTCACCGGTGACCCCGACAACGACCTCCATGATGCGGAGAAATGGCAGGAATATGCCACAGGCGGCAGTGGCGGAAACACCTGCAACGTGACAGAGGAAATCCCGCTTGAGAGTGGTTACTACACATTGGCGACCGCCATTGTTGCCGTGGAGGAGAAGAAACGTGCCAAGGGACGCTGTATCACCTACGAGACGGCACAGGGCAAGTGGGAGACCAAACAGTTCATCGGCACGAGCCTTGACAGTTGGGAACAGGTGGCGAGCTGGGAGGACTTCGGCGGTGCGGGCAACGTGAAGAGCATTTCTGTAAACGGAAAGAAACAGACGCTTGACAGCGCGGGCAACGTGAACCTCACCATCAACGAGACAGAGGTGGACGAGAGCCTGAACACGAACTCCACCAATCCGGTGCAGAACGCGGCCGTGGCCGCCAAACTTGCAGAGGTCGAAGCCAACACCATATTCGGCGGCAGTGCCGAACTGAGCGATGACGAGAGCACCGTGCGTGTGACGCTGACCAACAAGAGTGGTGCGGAGGTCGTAGGTCTGGACATACCGGCAGGAAAAGGCGGCGGTGGCGGAGAAACCTCCACCACCAAAATCGTGTTGACGGCAGAAACAGACAAGTCCGTCATCAAGGAAGGCGACAAGGCCACACTCACATGGTTCTACGACCACCAGTACAGCAGCGGTGACGAGAAGGGGACATCGACGGGGCAGAAAGCCACGGTGGAGATACAGATGAAACGCGGCGCGACGCTGATGTATTCCGATACGCAGCAGGACGTGAGCAAGGGCACCTATACGCTGGACCTGACGAAATACCTCCTTTTGGGCACGACTGACATCTATGTGAAGGCCACCACCACCGATCCGACCACAGGCAAGACGCAGACCAAGCAGAGCTATGTAAGCGTGAAGGCGGTGACGCTTGCACTGACGAGCGGTTTCAATATTGCCGAGTGCATTGCAAAGGGTGGTTATGGCGTGAGCGAGAATGTGGGCATACCCTATGCCGTAAGCGGAAGCGGTACAAAGACCGTCACCCTCTATGTGGACGGCATACAGAAAGATTCCGTTTCTGTCACGAGGAGCGGTACGACCAACGGTAGTTTTACGCTCTCCATGTCTGGGCTTGCTGTCGGCAGGCATACCGTGCAGATGGTGGCCGAGATGAAGGCAAGCGAGGAACTGACACTGAAGAGCGAGAGCATCTATTTCGATATATTGAAGACCGGCAGCAGCGCTCCATATATAGGAACCAAGATAACCTTCAAGGACGGACGCGTCTTTACGGCAGACCATCTCACCCCGACTATCGACACAGGCCAGTATGAGCAGGTGTTGTTCGACTTCGTGGCGTATGACCCGACAGCGACCCCTGCAAGCATGAGCGTGTGGAGGGACGGCATAAGGACACAAACGGTGAGCGTGCCGAGAACGGTGCAGACCTACACGAACCGTTTCCTGGAGAAAGGCGCGGTTGCGATGGTGCTGAAGTGCGGCACGACCGAATACAAGTTCAATGTGAACGTGACGGAGAGCGGCATCGACCTTGGCGAGGCGACATCGGGACTGGTGCTGAAGCTGACGGCAGCGGGCAGGAGCAATGCGGAGAGCAGTCCTGCGGAATGGCGTTATAACGACGTTCAAACGGCGTTTGAAGGCTTTGACTGGCAGAGCAACGGCTGGACGGGTGACGCGCTGAAACTGACGAACGGCGCGAACATCGAGATAGGCTGCAAACCATTCGGCAACGATGCTACGACCACTGGTGCGACTTGCGAGATGGAACTGACCAGCACCAATGTGACCGATCGCAAGGGCACGGTGGTGGACTGTATGGCCGGCAATGTCGGTTTCAGACTGACCACGCAGGAGGCGCTGATGCGCACGGGCGCAGGCTCGGAAGTGGGCACGAAGTTCGCGAGCGGCATGACACTGAAGATAGCCTTCGTGGTCCAGGAGAAGAAGGGCAACCGGCTGATGGAACTGTATGTGAACGGCATATTGAGCGGTGCAAAGCAGTACGCCCCGACAGACAGCCTTCTGCAGGACGAGCCGGCCAACATCAGGATAACGAGTGAGAGCGCGGACGTGGAGGTAAGGAACCTGCGCATATACAACCGTGCATTGGGCGATGACGAGGAACTTGCCAACTACATGGTGGACCGCCCGACGAGCGATGAGATGGTGTTTCTGTTCGAGAAGAACCAGGTGATGGACGACGAGGGCACTGATGTCGATATAGACAAGCTGAGGGCGATGGGCAAGAGCGTGATGCGCATCGTGGGCGACGTTAACTTAGTGAACCAGACGAACAACAAGAAGTTCGAGGTGCCGGTCGATATATACTTCTATTCGGCCTACGGCAAGGAGTATGACTTCATCATCTACCAGTGCGGCCTGCGCATACAGGGAACATCATCGACGACCTACCCGAGAAAGAACTACCGCATATACTTCTCAAGAGAGAGCAAGTACGGCACGAAGTTGTATGTGAACGGAGTGGAGGTTCCTGACTTCAAGTATTCGTTCAAGCCGGGGGCACGTCCCATTGACATTTTCTGTCTGAAAGCCGACTTCTCGGACTCGTCCTCAACGCACAACCCCGGCGGTGTGCGCATCGTGAACGATATTTGGAAGAAATGCGGCTGGCTGACTCCGCCACAGGCGGCATACAAAGGCAACTACGACGTGAGAATCGGCGTGGACGGTTTCCCTATGGACCTGTTCTATGACAACGACGGGACAGGTGAGAACGTGTACTTAGGCAAGTACAACTTCCTGAACGAGAAGAGCGGCAGCGGCATCATCTACGGCTTTGAGGGTATCGAGGGTTTCAATGACGAAGCAACACTCAATGGTGAACGCAACAAGTGCATCTGTCTGGAGTTTCTGAACAACTCTGAGGCACTGTGTCTGTTCGGTACGAGCAACATGAACTCGTTTGACGACGCACTGGAGTTCCGTTTCAAGGCCGATGACACATGGGCGACGGCGCACGAGGACGACAAGGCAGCTGTGAAACGCCTTTGGGAATGGATTTATTCGTGCAAGGGCAACCCGACAAAGTTCTTGAACGAATATGAGGGCTATTTCGGCAACGACTCGCCCTTTGCATGGTATCTGATAACCGACTACCTGATGGCTGTCGATAACCGCGCGAAGAACATGATGCTCGTGACATGGGACGGCAAGATATGGTACTTCATTCCCTACGACATGGATACCATCTTCGGCGAGCGGAATGACTCGGTGCTGAAGTACGACTACACGATAACGTGGGAGACGATGGACGAGAGCATCGGCTCGTATGCCTTTGCAGGGCATGACTCGGTATTGTGGGAGCTGGTGAGAGGCTGCCCCGACAAGTTGCGCGAGGTGGCCGACAAGCTGCGCTCTACCATGTCGTTGGAATATGTGCTGAAAGTGTTCAACGAGAAGCAGATGGGCAACTGGTGCGAGCGCATCTACAACAAGGACGGTATCTATAAGTATATCAAACCGCTCACGGATGGCGTGACGAGTGCTGACGGAACGACCAATTACTACGACTACCTGTACGCGTTGCAGGGCAGCCGGTACGCCCACCGCACCTTCACCATTCAGAACCGCTTCGCCCTGCTTGACAGTCAGTATGTGTGCGGCACATACAGAAAGGACAGCTTTGCGGCCTACTTCGGCTACAAATTTGGCTCGGATAACCGCAAAATAAGAATCACGGCAAGCGAGCGTTACTACTTCGGATACGGCTACACAAGCGGAACGCCTCACCAAAGTGCGGTGCTGGCCGAGGACACGGGTAGCACGGTAAACCTGACATTGGATACAGATCTCATTGTGAACGACCCGCAGTACATCTACGGCGCAAGCCGCATCATGGGGCTTGACCTGACGGACGTGAGCCACGCTATACTGCAGACGCTGAACCTGAACAACTGCACGGCACTGAGGACGCTGGACGTGAGCTGTGCTCAGGCACAGACAACGCTGAACGCCCTGTTGGTAAACGGTTGTCGGAACTTGCGGACATTGAGCATGACCGGTCTGAAGTCCACAGCCTTTACAGGCATAGACCTGAGTAACAACACGAAGTTGGAGACACTGAAAGCAGGCCGGACGGCACTGACAGGCGTGAACTTCGCACAGGGCGCACCGCTGACGAGCGTGACGCTGCCTGCGACATTGCAGACGCTGGAGTTGCGCTATTTGGGTAAACTGAGGACAAGTGGCCTGACATTAGAGGGCACGGGCAATATCACACGCTTTGTGGTGGATAATTGTCCCGGCATAGACTGGCAGACATTGTATGCAAGATGTACCAATGTAAAGTATCTGCGCGTGACTGGTATCGACATGGAGGGCGACGGCAGCCTGCTGACCTCGCTGATGGCGATTGGCGGCGTGGACGAGAACGGTGGCAACGTGGATACCTGCCGACTGGTGGGCACATACCGACTGACGCAATACAAGGCCGATGAAGAGTACGATGCACTGCAGCGGCACTTCCCCGAACTGAACATTGTACAGCCCGAATACACCATGCTGGAGAGCGACGAGAGTGTGGCAGACGATGCGAATATCTCCAATCTTGACAACGGAACGGGCTACAAGTACGGCAACGACTACAAGCCGAGCGGGCACATAGAGGCAATCTTCAAGAACCGCCACCGTGTGCTGGCGAAGGTGACAAAGAAGGCTACGACAAGAAATGTGAACATCGCCAATGTGGATACCGTGGTGAACAACCTTGACGGTGAGATGACATATTGCCCACTTGCAGACACGGACAGCAACAAGTATTATGATGGCACGGTTGCAAAGCTGGACGGCACGGAGGGCGACTGGATGATGTATGAGCCATTCTTCTGGAGCAAGGGCATCAACGACTTCCTGAACGGCAAGAACTACAGCTGCTACAGTTCAAGGGACAAGGACCACATGCCGACGGTGCCGAACGTGGACGTGCTTACGCTTGCGGACATCAAGGCACGTCAAGGCGGTTATACCAGCGGAAAGAAGATAATGAGCGGCAAGGACACCATCAAGAACTCCTACAGCACAGACAGCACCTATTCCGTATGTATGGTCGATGTCAGCGGTTACAAGAAAGTACGCTGGCCGAGTGTGCCAGGAACCAATCTCGTAGGCTCAATATTTGCTGATGCAAGCGGTAATGTGGTGAAAGACATCGTGGTTCCGACTCTGGGCAGCCGTTTCGAGGCCGGTATGTATCTTATATCAGATGTTCCGGAAGGTGCGACGGCATTGTATTTCTCCATTTTGAACACGGCAGAGTTCGATAAGGTAGTCCTCTCCAACAGTGAGAAGATAGAGGACATGGAGCCGGAGTGGTTCGCCAATGACGAACACTTGTGCGCCGTTGTGGGCAGCTCGGTAGTCGGCAGCAAGTTGCGCTCTGCCATAACAGGCAACAGCACCACCGGCAGTATGTCATGGACGGACTTCCACTATTACAGCGTGCAGCGAGGCATGCAGCAGATAGACGCGCTGATGCACTTCCGTATTGCCAACTTGAGCTATGCCAAGTATGGGCGCAGGAATATGCAGGAACAGTGCGGTGCCGGCCAGCATTCCTATATGAGAACAACCGGCGGTACAGCGTCAAGAGGTATGCAGGACACCATTGGCTTTGAGGAGGCAAGCGGAATCAACCCGAATGTGACAAACAACACCTCCGATGCAGGCGTGCACCTGTATGCCTGGTATATAGAGAAAGACGAGTACGGAGCCACAAAGGTGACTCAGGTGAACAACATCTGCTGCATAGGTTACGAGGACATCTACGGAAACAAGTACGACATGATGGACGGTGTGGACTTGCCGAACACGAGCGGTAACGTCGGCAAGTGGCGTATCTGGCTACCTGACGGTACAGCCCTTATGATAAAAGGTATGACCAACAGCGACTACTGGATAACCACTGTGGCACATGGCAAGCTGATGACCGTGATACCTGTTGGAGCCATGAATGGCTCGTCCACCACCTACTATTCTGACAAGTACTGGTTCAGTTCGGCATCAGGCCGTGTGGTCTGTCGCGGGTACGCTGCGTACGCGGATGGCGGTGTCTCGAGTGCGTATGCGCATAGCGGTGCCTCGTATGCGTATGCGAATGTCGGCTCGCGCCTGGCCTTCCGCGGCCAAATCGTGAAGGCGCAAAGCGTGGTCGCGTACAAGGCGTTGGACGAGGTAGCGTAACGCGAAGCGCGACAAAGCGGGAGCGAAGCGACAAAACGAAAAGAACGGGGTTCGGATAGTGTCCGGACTCCGTTCTTAGAATATACGAAAACCGGCGTAAGCCGGTCGAAAATATTTTGGGGTGGGGGAGTGCCCCAGCGGTACGTTTCGTTTTAAGAAATTATGCGGTTCGTTCTGAAAAGGCGAAACGCTTCGTTTTGCGGATTATAGGTGACCAGCTATGCCGCCGTTTCCCGTCCGGGCGATGCTACGCGAACCGTTCCGGTGGCCTGGACCGCCGAATTTGTCGAGGATGACGGCAGCGGGGGCTACAACGTGATCGCCCGTCCGGAATGGCTCACAGCTTTTACCGCGAGCGGCAACGGCGGTACGTCGGCCACGTCGTTCTCGGCTACGATTGCGGCTCAAACGGGTGTCACTTCCAATTCGCATAACGAAACTTTGAAAATGGCAGCTTCTGTCAGCGGCACGTACGATCTTTCGACCTCCGGTGGCACGACCGCGATGCGGACCGCCAACTGTTACGTCATCAACGCCCCGGGACAGTACTCCCTGCCGTTGGTCTATGGTAACGCTATCAAGGACGGCGGTACGAACGCTTCGGCCTACACTTCGCAGTCCAGCGAAACATCCGTATTGAAGACCTTCGTAAACCATCTCGATGCGGCTATCACCGATCCCTATATCTATAACAATGCGGGGTGTACGCCCCTGGATGCCGTACTCGTTTGGCAGGACGAGGAAAATCTGGTGACGAATGTCCGGCTTTCGTCCGACAAGCACAGCCTGACCTTCGACGTGCCGCAAGCGACGATCAAGCAGGGCAACGCTATCGTGGCCGTGCGTGACACGGACAGCCGTATCATGTGGAGCTGGCATATCTGGGTGACGGACTACGAGCTGGGCAGCGATGTCAGGACCGTGACCAACTACCAGGGTATAGCGTATAAAATGATGCCGGTCAATATCGGCTGGTGCGATGCGGAAACCACCGCCTACGACGCCCGCAGCGTGAAGGTTCGCTTCACGCAGGCGGAGACCGGTGCCATGCAGGTCATAACGCTCACCCAGGCATCGCATTCGGTCGTAAATTCCGATAACCAGCCTTATTTCCAGTTCGGACGCAAGGACCCGATGTTGGCCGGTATTCGCAACGCTTCCGGCTCCACAGTCGATAAGGGCTGCTATTCCGACGGCTATGCGTTCGACAAATCGGGAACCGGCAAGGTCGCCATCGGCGTTTCCATCCAGCATCCGCATATATTCTACAATTACGGCAGTTTATCGCCCTACGATTGGTGCGCCACGTCCTATTCCAATCTTTGGAGCGCCGACAATACGGTGACGACGGCTAACGACAATGCGGTGGTTAAGACGATTTACGATCCTTCGCCCGTCGGCTACCATCTGCCTTCGTCGAACGCCTTTACGGGCTTTACGTATAACGGCAGCAATGTTTCCGGGTCTTCTTACTTCGGCTCCCGATTCAATTCGCCCTATACCTCCACCACCGATTTTACCGATAATTTCGGTTGGGAGTTTTATTGTAACAAGATGACGGGCGAGGGGAGCTACGACACTGCGGGCGGTACGATCTTCTTTCCGGCTTCGGGCTATCGCTACTACTCGACGGGCGCGATGCACAGCGTCGGCAGCTACGGCTACTTCTGGTCGGCCGTGCCGAACTCGACGTACAACGGCCGTTACCTGTACTTCAGCTCGTCGAGCATCAACCCGCTGAACTACAGCCTCCGCTCCTACGGCTTCGCGGTGCGTCCCGTCCAAGAATAGGCGCGAAGCGACCATCCGATTCATTGGATTGATTTCCTGCTGTTCGCAGCCGCAGGGTTTTATCCTTCGGATCACGCTGCACCGCAGCAATATCACCTTTCTGCATGGGTTTACGATTGTGGAAAAACGGACGTTTCGGGGAGATGCTCCGATTTTGAAGATATGAAATGACGGGAAATCCGGACAGACCGGCTTTGCGGAGGCGCATCGATGCAGGCCGGCTCTTTTCGGGTTTCTTATTAAATCCCAGCGGTATCCGCCGGGATTTTCTTATGCAGGACGATGGGATCAAACAGGTGGGCCTTAAAATAATTCATATTATCGCTATTTGAATACCAATAGATAAATTACGCGATTCTTCTCAATAGAAATTTTTTGTAAGTTAAAATTTTCTTACATTTGTGATATAAAGATATGGATATTCAAATAGACTATACTTCAAAATTCATTTTTAGAATGATCCACTATTCCAATTTGGAATTCATTCTAAAACATGGATTGTACACTAAGAATAGTCGTATGAAAGATCCTGAATATATCAATATCGGGGATATTCAGTTAATCGAACAGCGACAAAATTTTCATGTTCGAATTGATCCTCCGGGCGGGGATTTAGGGGATTATATTCCGTTTTATTTCGGAGGCCATTCTCCGATGTTATTGAATATTAAAACAGGGTATCGGGGTATCCGAAAAAGACCGCAGGACGAATTGATTTATATCGTTTGTCGTATTAAGGATATTGTTGCGCAATGTCCTGCATGGTGCTTTACCGATGGACATGCAAAGAATAAACTTACTGAATTTTATAATGACATCAAGGATTTGACCCATGTGGATTGGGAAGTCGTCTGCACGCAATTTTGGGGGAATGATGAAGCCAATATGGATCGGATGCGGAGAAAACAGGCCGAATTTTTGGTGAAAGACTGTGTGCCGGTTTCGTGTGTCGCCGGAATTATTGTCAAAACGGCAGACCGTGAAGCATATGTAAAAACAATTTTATCTCGTTTATCCATTGAGATACCGATATACGTTGATAGCAAAAATAACTATTTTTATCCATGATACATTATGTGACAGGTAATTTGTTGGCTGCTTCCGACGAAGCTTTGATCAATACCGTTAATACCGTTGGTGTTATGGGTAAAGGAATCGCCTTGCAATTCAAGGATAGGTATCCTTATAATTTTCAAGTATATCAACAAGCGTGTAAAGAGGGCAGCATTTTCCCAGGCAAATTGTTGGTAACACGAGACAGTAACCTTTCGACCGATTCTAAATGGATAATTAATTTCCCGACGAAAAAGGACTGGAAGCATCGTTCCAAATATGAATATATTGAAGAAGGACTGAAAGATTTGGTGCGGGTTCTTGATCAATATAGGATAAAAAGTATCGCTATTCCTCCTCTTGGATGCGGCAACGGTGGATTGGATTGGAGCAAGGTGAAAGAGTTGATGGAAAAGTATCTCGGGGAATTAAATGTGGATATTCATATCTATCAGCCGAACGAAGCCGTCAGCGAATTGTTGAAGCAGGAAACGAATTGTCGGGAGGCAAAATTAACTCCGGCGAGAGCCATGTTGCTGTACGCTCTGTTTTATTATGAATCGTTAGGAGAAAACAGCAGTTTATTCGTCGCAAATAAATTAGCATATTTTATGCAATTGCTGGGTGAACCTTCATTTGGCAAACTGAAATTCGTTGCAGGACATTATGGCCCCTATTGCACTCAGGTCGGATATATTCTGCACGACATTAACGGGAAATATATCAAAGGTCTCGAACAGATGAAGATCGGAGCTTTCGATTCTTTGGAGTTGCAATATAGCACGATGAAGGAAGTTAGCGAATATGTGAAAACAAAGTTGAAGTCGGAACAGGTTGATCGTTTGAAATTATTGATAAAATTGATCTCTGGATTTCAATCGGCTTTGTCTCTGGAAATTCTCGCGTCTGTTGCGTATGTTCGGAAAGAAAATACTTATATTGACTTGGCGCAAACCATTACACAGATTCAAAATTGGTCTCCTCGAAAAAAACATTTGTTCAAAGAGAAGTATATTCAAATAGCTTATTCTTATTTAGAAGATTTTTCCAAAGGACGAGATTGTCTATTTAGGACTGTAAAGTAAAATAGCAAATTGACGTTTATGAATAAAGAATCCCGATAAGTATTTATCGGGATTCTTTTACTTGGTTTGTCCGATAATCTTTTAGCTGCAATGCACTCTATGCTCATAATTTTTCATAGTATTGCGGCCAACTTCCGAATCTGTTGCAATCGAGCCGTCAGTTTACTGTCTTTGCGAGCTGTTTGCATATTGTATCGAGTCTGCATATTGGTAAGCATTTCGGCTTCGATTCCCAATGCAGCCTCGAAATACAAGGCCATAGTTTCGGTTACAGGGCGTTTCGCGTTCAGAATTTCATTGAGCATCGTATAGGAAATACCTATCTGTTCGGCCAATTTTTTCTGCGAGATGCCTCTGTATTCGATCTCCTCCTTCAGTATTTCTCCCGGATGCGTAGGAGTGTATGGATAACCTAAATTTCCCATAGCAATTATTTATAGTGGTTCGACAACTCAATAATATTGCAAATCGTTATTTGCTCTTTCCCGTCGGCTTCGTGCGAAACCAAAAATTCAATCCGATACTGGTCATTCACTCTGATTGAGGAAATACCTTCTTTATTTCCAGTCAGTACCTCGTACCCCAATGAATGTAACTGATAAAGAGCTTCGATACAACTTGCATCGTTAAGAATATCTATACGTTGCTTGTAGCGTTTAACTATTGTCGGTTGGTAACGGTGTTTTTTATCTTTACACTTTCCTTCGTAGTATAATTCCGATAGATACTCTTTTTGGAATTTTACAATCATTATTGCTGATTTTTACATTGCAAAGATAGTGCTTATTTTCAAAAATTCGCTAAAAAAGTGAATTTATTTTTGGCAGATATGTTAATTGGCATCCATATACCGTTGCATCATGGCCATAGCGTTCGGGTCGGCGTTCTGTTGTGCCGCCTGTTGCAACTGCGTAAGGGCTTCGGGGTCGATTTGACCGGCTGCGGCCTGTTCGTTGAAAGACTTGACCTCGGCGAGTAGTTTGTCGGCCCCCGGCAGCGAGCAGTTATTGAGGAATATTTCGAGCGGTATGCGGCCGCTTTCGAGCAGTTTCATCAATAGGTCGTCGGTCATTTGCCGGAATACGGGCGTATCGTTCGATTTTGCGGCCGTGAGGTTAAAATCTTCGATTTTCTGCGCCATTTCCGGCTCGTAGAATTTCGCCATCTCTCCGGCGGTTTTACCATTGGTGCCGATGTATCGACGGGTCGTGTAGTATTGCATGAGGACTTTAAGCAGTTTTTCGTCGCGTTCCTCGCAGAACATATTGTAATTCTCGAACAGCACGACGAAATTCATCATCGAGTTTTGTGCTTGCTGGGCGTAGAGACTCGACGGCGTATTGGCTCGCGGAACTTGCCCCTGTACCGCTCCGTTCAGTCCGCTGATTTGCTGCATGATGTTCATTTCCTGCGCGAACATTTCCCATGCTCCGATATTGGTGCCGTTCATGGATATTTGCTTCGGGAGTTTGTCGTAGGCCCCTTTTTTGATAAGAATGACGCCGTTCGTTTTGACGTATTCGCGTGCGAAATCCCGAATGTCCATATCGTCGGGTATGCACTCCTGCGGAACCATCAACAGCCCTTTTGCCGAGGCTCCGATGATGAAATCCAAAAGGGTCAATAGCCGGTTGATATAGCGCTGAATGTCTATTACGTCCGATAATACGGCTTTGAACCGTCCGTCGATTACGGGCATGGCCGCAAGCACGTAGGGGTGTTCTTCGTGTGCATAGGGACTTTCGGTCTCTTTGATGCAGTAGCCGTTCGGCGTAAGGTATTTCACCCGCCAATAATATTCGTACTGTTCACGGGCGTAGATGAGTTTCACTGTGTCTGGGGCGATCCCTGCGGCCATACCTTGCTCGATGCGCGAGGCGTTGATCGCTTCGACTTCTTGCATCGTGAGTTCGGTGTATATCTCCTCCGTTCCGTCGGCGTAGTCATGTATGTATAGTACCCAGCGGCCGAGGCGTTCCCACACCTCGATAACGCGGTATTTGCCGAGGTCGTTCGTGTATAGGAAATTCAGATTTTGAAGCCGTGAGGCGTGATTTTCATAGAGGTTTTCCAGCTTTGTATGGTCGTGGCAGATGCCATAAATTTCGCGTAATGCCTGCACGTCTTCACGGCATGTGGCGAAGTTGCGCACCAAATCGTCGAACGTGTAGTCGTGCAGCTCTCCGATGCGGCGGATGTCTGTCAGTCGCGGATCTTCGATGTCGGCATTGAAAAATAGCCGGTTGATGTTCACGAGGTCGATTTTTCCGTCCGTGCGGTTCTTGGTACTCCAATAGCCGTAGCGTACCTTCGCGCAGGCTATCCCCGTCAGACAGAGTTCCTCAACAACGTTGATGTCTATTTTTCGGATTCTGTTGAGCTGGTGGCACGCTTGCAGGGCGTTGGTCAGCATTTCTCCGAGCGGCTGGTCGTCGCGACTGCGGGCATATACGACCGTTTGCGTGGGCGACGAAAGGAGTTGTCCGTGAATATTACGGATATATTGCTGGATATAGTTGTGTTTGAGCGGCACTTTCCCGCTGCGGGAGATCAGCGCATCTTCGCGGATCGTCCGGTGCGGATGGTCGGGGTCGGGTACCGTGTCGCTCCATTGGTCGCCGTTCTTGTATCGCAGATTCCGGGAGTGCTCTTTGCGCAGGTAGTCCATTGCGTCCCAATCCCGCGCACAACACCACAGGAGCGTTAGATTGTCGTCGGCGTAGCGCATCGTGCCTTGCTCCCATTCGCGGCGTGTTCGAGCGACGCTTTTATCCGTTTGGGCCAACAGTTTCAACCGCCGGGTATCAATATTCCGTAACATGGTCGTCCTCGTTTAATGCGTTCATCATCGTTTCGTTCAATTCTTCTTGTAATCGGTCATAAGCTGCGGTATTGGGACGCGTATCGGCAAGTATCGCCCGCAGCTTGTTCACCGCCGTTTGGTGTGCCTTGAAAATTGCGATACGTTGCAGATTCCGTTGTACGGCAGGATCGGTGCGGTCGAGTGCCGGCCCCATGCGTTTATATTTGGCTTCGATATTCGTCAGACGGTCGCGGAGGGTGTAATACCGTTCGGCTGGATTTTCGGGGCGTGCCGTTCCATAGAAGCGATTTATTACGGGCAGATCGCGGCTGCTGATTTCTTCTCCGGTGAATAGCGCCTGCGAGGTGTGCACCATGTCTTTGATGAACTTACCCATTCCGCCGCCGTAATAGGTCAATACGTGTTCGACGTGCGAGGGGTTGTACTCGAAGATACCCCGCAGCAGCGGGTCGATTTCTCCGTTCTTGCGTAGTCCGGCCGGTGTGTTCTCATCGCCGCCGCCTAACCTGTTGATCCCTCGACAGAGGTAATAAATCGCTTTGTTTACGTTTCTCAGTCCCATTTCCGAGAGCGGATAGTTTGCCGTCGTCGAGTAGCTGCGGCGTCCGACAGGATAACCGAACGCATCCTCTCCGGCATACCAGATGTCGTACCACGGCGTCAAAGCCGTAGGAATCAGTACACGTGTCGCATCTCCTTTGGATGAGGGCGAAGCTACGGGCGAGAAGTCCTCATAGAGCATCGTAAGCATCATGCGTGCGGCATCTTCGGAGCCGAGTTTTCCTCGGTAAAGGTCATGCAAGGCAGTTCCTATGCCGAAGAAAGCCCGGAATCCCTGTGGAAGCGGAATCTTCAAGTAACCGCGCTTTCCCATGCCGGGGATGATGAGGTGGTTATGTCTTTCGTATTCCGTAACGGCCAGATCGCGGCCGTCGCCTCCGCTTCCGGCGAGGAAGAAATCAAGCAGCAGACTGTCGAGAAATCCAGCCGCCGTCAGCGTGGCAACAGCCTGTGCAAATCTTTTCCGGTTACGCATGGCGATTCGTGCGACCTGTGCCGCTCCCTGTACCGAAGCATTGAAAAAGACGTAGAACATGCCGAGCGGCCGGGTTGCCGTACCGCGACGGTTGAAATTCACCGTAACGTTTTTTGCATCGTCGATAGCCGTAAGGAGCGATTTTCCTTGTTCAAGCGATGTGGTGAAGGTCGCCAAACGGGATGTGTTTTCGGCAATGCGGGAGGCATTTTCCAGCGCGACGCCTATTGCTTGCATACCGCTTTTGCGGGCAGCATACGAGAGCCATACCCCGGCGCGTTCGCTGCGCTGCGTTGCTTTCAGCAGTTCACCTATACGCCCCGTGCGGAATGCAACGTAACGTTTGATCTCCTTTTCGGCCTCGGCGATGTCTTTACTATGTACGAACCCCGTTTCCCCGCCGTTTTCACGGAAATAGTCGTAAAGCGTGTCCATGACCCGTTCGCGGCCGAATTGCCGGATTAGTTCCTGCCGATCGGCGGTGTCGAGTACGTCGAGCGTCCCGGTTTCGGCGATGGTCAGCGGCTCGGCCTTGCCTCGCAGTTCGCGGGTGATTGCGGCCATACTTGCAGGGATGTTACGCACGAATCCTTCGAGATTCCCGCCTTTGTCGATGGCGTGTACCAGCGCGGCGTGCTGCACGTCGCGCAGGAAATTCGCTGCGACAAACGCCGGATTTCGGGAGGTAAAAGCTCTTGCCAGCCAGCGTGTCGCGTTCCCGACCGTATCATCCAGCCATTTTGGAATCGCCAGCCGGTTATACTGGTTGATCGCGTTCGCCACGGCGGGATCGGCGAAGGTTATCACATAACGGATACCGTTCACGTAACATTCCACATTGCGCTGTCGTTCGTAAGAATGTCCCAAGTGTCCTTCGTGCTCGAAACGACTGCCCGATTCGGCTTCGCGGACAATGTTGAACCGTTCGGTCTCCTCGATACGGTTATACAGGTAGTCGGCCAGTTCATCATCGTGTGCTTGAAGTGCCGCGTTCATCTCCTTTTTCAGCCGGGCGATCTCCTTACGTGCCGCCTTCGATAGTTCGATGTCCTCGACGGCGGGGTCTATGGTCGTCGTAACCCATCTGTTGCCGATGCCTTTTGCCAACCAGACCTTATCGACGCGGAACAAGTCTTCCGAATTGCGGCTGTTGTTCTGCACCAACCGTAAGGCCGACTGCCTCGCCCTGTTGGTTTTGGCGGCGATGATCGCTCCGATACCGATATTCACCATTTGAGCGATCGGATTGCGGGGCTTTGCGATACGTCCTTCGGCTTCGTGCAGCACTTTCCGTAAGGGGCGCGGCCCCGCACTGTCGTCGATGAAGTCGTACACGTCGGCCGCATCGAAAGCCACCGGCTCGCCTTTCTGGTCGCGGTAGTTGTAATCATAATCCCGTAAGGGTACATAGTAGTCCCAGCCGTGCCCCTTTATCAACTTGCGGTGTTCGGGGGCTAACATTCCGTCCTCGACGAGGATTTCCAGCACGCGGTCGTTAGCCGCATTGATTCGCTGCCATAATCGCTGTGTCGGAATCTCTCCGGCCCGGCGGCGGAAATCTGCGACGATACTTCGGGCCAGCGTTTCGTTCCACGCATCGCGCGGGTCGAGGGATAGGGCCGCAATCCCCGTTGCCTGCCGTTCGAGCGACGATTCGGCCGTGATGTAGTCGATGATGTGTGTTTCCGTCATGCCTGTTTCACGGGCTATGGCTGCGATTTGGTCGAGTATGGGGTCTAAATACTCTTTCGTGTATTTGTCGATTGCGACTTTGGCGATGCTTGTCAAGTGGTTCAAATGTTTGTGTATGTCCGTGAGGTCGTCGATGCTGCCTCCGCGCCGCACGACTTCTTCCTGTAATCTTTCGACGGGTAAAGTGCTATCTATGAACCGGAGTTGCTGACGGCTTTTCCAATTCCGCTTGTCGTAAATCACAGTCGGTTCGATTCCGGCCGGCGGAGCCATTTCGGGCTGTGCCCGTTTCTTTTTAAGCAATTCTTCGACATACTCGCTCGCATATTTGAAATTCTCCGGTAGAGGTCGTTCGCTTTTCATCGTGCGTCGCCGCAACGGAGTGCGGTAGTTGTCGGAGAGGACGAAATCGAGGTGTTTGCGCATGGAGCGCACGATTTGCTCTTTCGTCTCTTGGGGTAAGGTTTTCACCAGTTCGTCGATGATGCTGCGATAGCTTTCTTGATCGGTGAGCTTTTGGAGGTCGAATAATGCGAGGTATTTGCGCATGGCCTTCAAACGATCATTGCCCATGCGGTCAATGATGGCTCGGCCCATGTCATCAAGCAGTCCATATACACGCATAGCGAAGTCATCGGCATTATGTTCGCCGAGTAAAACTCCGGTGATATGATGCTCGCGGATGTAGCGTTCGATGCTATACCGTTCGATATTTTCAGGTGTAGCGTCGTCGAATATCGCACGGTAACGCACGTTTTCAGAACGACCGAAAAGCTGTTTACGGATGCGTCGTTCGGTCGCTGTTGCGGCGACGGCTTCGGCGGCCGTGCGTGTTTTTTGCAGGCGGTGTTTCGACAACCACAACAAATAAGCGATGTCGCGGTCGCCGATACGCAGCGGAAGTCGCAATATGTCGCGTAGCAGCGAGCGGATACGGCCGATGATCCGGGCAAAGCGGCTCGGCGTGATGTCGCCTTCCGCCAAATGTGCGAGGTATTCTTCCGTTGCCAGACGGCGGGTATTTGCCTGGCGGTGCTTGGCGCCGGAGGATTGGTGCTCCTGCTCGCGGGCAATGTCGGCCACACGGCTGCGCCCTTCGGTATCGAGACCATTGTAAACCTTATCGAGAAAGTCGCCGAAACGGTCGCCCATCAGCGAGCGTAAGCCCATGTGTCCGACAATTTCATGCAATACGGTCGCTTCGGCATCGGCGAGTGTCGTAATATTGGGCAGGACAATGAACGTTTGTCCCGTTTGCGGGTCGTAAAAACCTTTTGAGTGTCGTTTACGACGTTGCACGAGCGGGTCGGAATCGGTAATTGCATCGAGGTCGTCGATAATCTCGACCGGAGTGTTCAGCGTGCGGGCGATCCGGCGAACGCGGCGAGCCAACTCCGCATCGCTTGCCGGGGCGTCGGAACCGAACGGATTGCCACCGTCGCGGAAGCGGAGGCCGTTTCCTGCATTGTCGTCAATCAATTCGTCAGGGTCGATGTCTATGGTTGCGGTTCCGGACTTGTCGGTTTCCTCCTGTGCTTCGATCGCTGCCAGTTCCACTTTCATCTGCTCTTCCAGCTCGGCGATGCGTTCTTCTGCCGCCTCCAACTCTGCTTGTTTGGGAAATCCATTGCCGACCTGCGTCTGTAAATATTCGATGGCTTGTTGTGCCGTTTCCATTCCGAGCTGCCGCTTCTGTATTTCGGCGTCGTACTCCTCACCGGAGAGCACTTTTTCGACTTGGCTGATGACGTTAATCATCTTAGCTCCGGCTTCGCCTTGCAGGTCGCGCCATTCGTTGCATTGGTAATAAATCGTGCGGTTGATGCGCTCCTTTTCATTGGAAAGGTAATTCCGTCGTAAAACAATTATAATGTCGAACTCTTTGCCGTTGATTCCGATGCGGAGTGTCATGTCCGATTGTGTACGGTCGGGTGATTGGCGGAGGGCATCCGCTTCGGCTTCGATGCGTTTCGAGAGCGGAACGAACAGGTCTTCGATTTTTTCCGGCTCGGAGGCTTTGAGTTTTCCCACTTCCACCGATACCACTTTATCGTCCGGAAACAGGCTTCGCAGGAAATCTTTTTTCTTACGGATTTGAGCAATTATTTGCGGGGTTGTTTGAAGGACGTTTTGCAGTCGTTTGAGTTCATGTGCGACGTATATTTGATGTTGATTGTAGTAGTCGCGTGCGTTTCTCAGCTTGCGTAGTTTATTCTGTTCGAGCGACAGGGCGAGCGCCGCAGCGCTGCCGGAGAGTGAGGCCATCATCTGCCCGAAATTCGTGCTGTCGCTGCTGTCGGTTTCGGGTTCTTCGAGCGAGCGTTCCGTAACCTCGCCCTTCATTGCCTGCTTAATGAACGATTCCTTGATTTTCAGCCGTTGGTAGCCCGTAACATCAAGCGTTTGTTTTACTCCGAGGCGCAGAATACGCACGGGTTTGTCCATTTGCAGGTGCAGATTGCCCTGCCGCACAATGCGGCCGATGCGTTGCAGGTAGTCCATAGGACGTATGGGTACGTCCAGATTGACGAGCATGTGCAGACGCTCCTGCATATTTACTCCGATACCTAATTTCTCGGTCGTGCCGAGTACGATCCGTACTTCGCCGTTGTTTATTTGCTTGTAGAGCGCCTCGCGTTTCGCGTCCGTTATGTAGTCGTGGATGATAGCGACCTGCTGGGCCGGTATGCCGGCGTCGATGAATTTACGCTTCATATCCACGAAAAGATTGAAGCTGTGGTCGCGGCTTTGGTAGGCGTCGCAGAAAACAGCAACGGTGCCGTTGTAATCGGCCGTTGCTTTCAAATCTTCTACGACTTCGCGCACGGCATGATTGACTTTGCTGTTGGGATCGTCCGGTAGAGCGGGATTAACCAGCCGCACGTCGATTGCCGCACGTTTGGCCAGTCCGAACATGACCAGCGGGATATGGGAGTTACGACGTTTTTCCTTACCGGACATAGCGTCGTATTGAGTCAGTATTTCCCGTATGCTGCGCATGATTGCCCGCAGCGCAGGCGTTTGGTCGAGCAGTATATCCTTCGGTTTGCCTCCCTCAATGCGCGGCGTTCCTACACCTTCGCGCAGATCCGGTACATCCTCCGTGAGTACGGTGTGCGCGACTTTCTTCCAGATCGCCAGCAGTTCCGGCACGTTGGAGTAACTGGCGAAGCGTTCGACTACGCGGAATTTGCCGTTTGTGGCAAACTCGGCCGATTCCTCGATATTTCCGAAATTGTTCGCAAAGGAATCGAAATCGGCGATCTCGTACTGTTCAAGTTCGTGTTTGGGCAGCAGATAGCGCAGGAACGTCCACATCTCGGCCATTGTATTGGATATGGGTGTTCCGGTGGCGAATACGACGTTTTTGTTCTGTTTATTTGCCAGAATATAAGATGTTTTCAGCCTCATGCTCTGCGCCCGTTGCGACGCCGCAGGGTCTATACCTTTGATATTTTGCAGGTTGGTGGTAAAACCGAGCTTCTTGTAGGCATGTGCTTCATCTACCAGCAAAGCGTCGATTCCCAACTGTTCAAAGGTCATCGTCTCGTCCGTGCGGCGGTCGAGCAGACGTAATGCACGAGTACGGGCCTGTGCTTTGAGTTTTTCTTCCTCTTTGACTGTTTTATCCGTTATTTTCTTGTTTTCCAGTCCTTCGATCTGTTTCTTGATTGCATAAGCCTGCCGTTTGGCATTGTCCGGAGAATTGGCTTCGATTTCTTCGAGCTGTTGCATCTTCTCTGCGATCAGCGTGTCGATATATTCATTGACACGCTCCGGGGCATCCGGTATGGCATCCAGATAGCTGTGATAGAGTACGACAATATCCCAATCGTTATAGGCGATCTTTGCGAATAATTCCTGCCGCTGCGATGCCGTGAGGTCTTTTTCGGACGGAACGAGGACACGGGCGGCCGGATAGAGGGATTTTATTTCGGAGGCGAATTGGTTGAATGTCGAGCGTTGTACGACGATGCACGGCTTCTGGGCGATACCGAGCCGCCGCATCTCCATTGCCGTAGTTATGAGGGTCAGGGTTTTTCCCGTGCCGACTTCGTGTGCCAGCAGCGTTGCTCCTTGCAAACCTCGCATGACACCGATTTTCTGATGCTCGCGCGGCTTCTTCGTGTGTGTGGCGTTGGGAAAATAATCGAACGATGAAACGTCGATTTGTCTTTCGACGGTGCTGTTGAAGGTTCTGTTATATATTTCGACGAGCTTATCGGTCGTTGTTTTATCTTGTCCTTTAATCCATTGTTCGAATCGTTCTTCCAGCTCGGTCTGTTTCATGGCGGCCTGCGTCATCGCTTCGGGGTCTTTGACACGCTTTTCTTTCTGAGCCAAAGGGTCGTATTCGCTGCGACTGATGTAGGTCTGCGTCTTGTTCATCCGGTCGAGTGCGAGTTTGCTCCCCGGCGCTTGCGGAATCCCCATATTGGTATCGACCGTATTCCCTTCGTTCGAGATTTTGGCGATATACTTGTTGGCCGATGTTTTGGCGATATGGGCCGTTACGTTGAACGTCTCTTTGAAAAACTGTTCGTATAGGGCGATGGGTATCCATGTGCTGCCGAGCGATACTTTAATCAGCGGCAGCGGAATATCCATCGGAATAATTTTCACGAGCGCACGGATGTTGGCGTCGAACTGTCCGTTTTCATTGGCTTGCTCGGCCTGTTCGAGTTTCTCGCGGACATTTCCCGAGAGGTATTCGTTGCGCTCCTCATAAAGACCCGTTACCGGATTGACATAGATAAGTTCCTGTGCGAGCAGTTCTTTTTCTGTATCCTCTTGTGGTATGTGGAGCAATTCTGCGATATAGGGCATATCGAGCCGTCCGTAGCGGTAGAGCGATACGGCGATCGCGTCTTTCGGCGTGTCGGCTTTCAGTTCGCGTGTCGGTTCCAGCATCCGGCGAAAGAAGATGTCCGACCTTTGGATGTCATGTCGTTTCTTTCCGTCGGGAGTTACGATTTCCTTGTCGTTTTCGATGGCTGCGATGGAGGGAAAATCCACGTCGTCGCGCAGGAATGAAATACGCGTGTTTCTTGATAATGTCCCGTAACGACGGGTGAAGGTAGCGTAGGCGTCGTTAAGCTCGGCTCGCAGTTGCTCGATGTTCGGCAGATCATTGCGTTCGGCATCGAGCAGCTCTGTGATCGCACTTTTCAGCCGCAGGTAATCGCCTAACGCTTCGACTTTACTGCGGTTGCGGATTTTCAACGAGTTCCAGTCGGCGGGTACGGCTTGTCCGAACCGCACGATATATGGTTTTCCGTCGATGATCGTAAGTCCTCTCTCTTTTGTACTGTTGGGGGCCTCGACCGCTTGCGGTATTCGCTCCGTTGCGGGTGCCGGGGCCGATGTGTAGATATTTTCGGGGAGTGCGGATATGAAACTGTCGAGCGTGCGGGACTGGTCTATGTCGCTTGTGGGGACGCAGCGCTGTTCTGTGGGGCGTATTTCCACGCCACTTTCGAATCCGAAGCGCATCTGGCCGGCCATGAACTGCGGATTGTCGTGAAAATACTTGTTATAGTTCATGTGTGCCGTTGCTGCTTCGGTCTTTACCTTCCCGTTCGACAGTTTGATAATTCGTTCGTAGGGCGCCTCGCGTTCCGTAATGGTCGATTGCATATTTACGGCATAGGGTGCCGGCCCGGCTTCGTCGCGTTTGCGGACGATAATGATGTCGGCCGAGGTTTCGGTGCCGGCCGTATTTTTGAATGTACCGGTATTCAGACGGACTGCCCCGATGAAGTCTGCATTACCGTCGTTTACGACCCAATTCCGCAAATTTGCACTCCGATCGAGCGTTGCTGTCGAGGTAATGAATACGCCCAATCCGCCGGGTTTGAGCTTCCGGATGCTTTTGGCGATGAAATAGTCGTGAATCTCGAAACGTGAGGATAAATCGCGGTCGAACGTATCGTGTACTTTGAACGTTCCGAACGGTACATTGCTGATCACCAGCGAATAGCTGTTGTTAGGTATGCGCTGCTGCTCGAAACCTTCGATGTGGATATGCGCTTCGGGATAGAGCGCACGAAGGATGTGGCCGGACAGATCGTCGAGTTCGATTCCTGTCAAATCCGATTTCGACCGTATCGAAAGAGGCATCAGACCGAAAAAATGTCCGATGCCGGCCGATGGTTCGAGGATGCGGCCACCGTCGAATCCGAGGCGTTCCACCATATCCCATATCGACGATATGACTTCGGGTGGAGTATAAAATGCGGTGGTTGTGGATGCGCGTGCCGCTTCGTATTCATCGGCTGTCAGTAGTTCGCGCAGTTCGTTGTGGTAGGGATGGGCTATTTTGAAGATTGCTGGAATACCGCCCCAGCCGGAGAATTGCTCCAATACAGCTTTTTCTTCCGGGGTGGCTTCGCGGCCTTCGGCTTCGATTTCTTTAATGAGCCGGATTGCGGCGAGATTGGCTTTGATCTTGCCAACCTCGCCTCTCGGAGCGAGGTCGTGTCCTCGTTCGATTACATGGTTTTTGTACGAGGTGTTTTTTGCGACTTCGCTTTCTCCACCTTTTTCAACGTGGCGATGATCTCCCGCATCATTTTTTCGCTGATGGGTATTTGTTCCGGCTCCTCCGGACAGTAACACGGTCGGAGGAGTTGATAGTAATACTCGTCCACTACTACCGGATCTTCGTCCCGTTCGAGTGCTGCCTGCCGCCACCGCATCGCCCGTGTTACGGTCTGGTCTATCGAATCGAGCAATTCCGCCGGATTCTCCCGATACTGTTGCAACAGGCTTCTCGGCTGATAAAATGCCAGTTCCCAAAGCGCCGTCTTTGCGGCTTCCGTCTCCATAAGCGGGATAGTCTTTCTCGCTACTGTTTTCCCGTCGTTCATCGTTTCGTGTATTTTGATTCTCTTGTAATATATGGTCGAGCGTCTTGGCCGCTGTTATGTTGTCAAGATAAGCATTTAATTCTTTTTTTGCAAGTTCGGCCAGCTCGCCGACGGTAATATCTGCCGGGGCATAACGATTGTGTCCATTGGGTAAAAAGGTTTGTTCTTTGTTTCGCAGTCGCCATAATATTGGCTCTCCGAAGCCCATAATATCTTTTATTTTCAAGTTATTAGAATACCCGTATCGGTTGTCGTAGCTTTGTGGTGCGACGGGTACACTGACATAAATGCCCAAATCCGTTTCGGGTGCCCAAAGTGTAAACGAGCCGTCGCCGCCGGCCGGTGCTATATTGGTCTGGGCATAGATGGTTTTACCCTTGCGATCCGTTTCGTGCTCCCAGCCCAATTCATCGGCGAAAGCACGGCTGAATCGCTCCAAATCCTTGCGGAAGTTCTTTTCGGGGCGTAGATTGCCAGTCTCGTTTGTGTCTTTCTCGACAGCCCCCGTCATGTCGTATATTCCTGCCAATCGGTATTGTGCTCCCGTTCCTGTCGGCTGGGATGTTTTCTCGGCCTTGTCGAGATCGGCCATGTCGAACGCCTCCACCTGCTCGTAGCTGTCCATTTGCGCGGCATATTCCTCCATGCCGGGCATTTGGCGGGCGGCGGTGTAAATAGGTTTCAGATAGGGGCGGATCACGTCGCCCAGATCGGCGATCATCCGGCGGGAGAAGTCGGCGAATCGACGCGCTCCGGCCTCAACATGGTAAGCGGCCATTTGTGCACCTATGGAGAGTATTTCGGGGTCGAAGCCGGCGTTGAGTTGTCCGAGTTTCTCGCGCATCCGTCGTTTCAGTTCCTCGTATTGCTCAGTCGTTACCAATTTGTTCTGCGCCCCGTATTCGGGAGCTGTGCCGGCCGATGAAGCGGAATCGTCGGCTGTTTCCGATTGTTGTTTTTCCGCTGTCTGTCGGGCGTGTACCTCCTCTAATTCCGCATAGATGCTGTGTTGGAGCGGAAATACGGGTTTTCCTTCTTCTTGTTCTGCTGCCTTATTGATTTCCACCACTAACCGGATAGCGGCGTCTGCACTTTGTTCAGCCAATTTACGGATATGGTCGATGAATCGTTCGCGGGCTTCGTCATTTTGAACGATACTTTGTTTTTTATATCCCAGTCCCTCACGGGCCCTTGCCGAATAAAAACGGTACATATTATATGCCTTCGGAGAGTATGAATCTACCGGAACCAATGCCGCTTTATCAAATAGCGGATGTTGGATGGCGGGCTGTTCTTCCGATGTCGGGCGGGTGGCGTCGGATGTTGGTGCTGTCCCCCGAAATGCCTCGGCGTCTTCCGGGGTGTCGAATAGAAAACTGCGAGTGAAGGAGCTGTAATATCCGTCGTGTTCTTTGGCCCTCTTTTTCAAACTTTGAAATGCATTTCGTTCGATCCGTTCTGCCAATTTGACAGAGTAAAGAGTAGCGCCGGTCTTGGAGTGGCGGGTTTGTTCCGTAGGGCTGAAAAGTCCGGTTTCGGCCGATGTGTCGGATGTCGCGGTTTTCGTTCGATGCTGACTTTCGGCAAGGGTTGCCAGCTCCGCATGGATGCTGTGGCGAGGCGTAAGGATCGGTTTGCCCGCATATTTTTGAGCCGCAGCGTTGGCTTCCGCAACCAACTTGATTGCGGCGCGAACGTCTTTCTTGGCCAGCCGCCGCACGTCGCGGATGAATCCGGCTTTGATAAGGTCATTGTTCAGCACGCTGAAAACCTTATCGGGAAACGACGCGACGGCATGATGCAGGTATCTGTCGTATTCTTGGGTAATTGCAGGCGGAAACGTATCCTCGGCCGATGTGCTGTTTTGCGGGATTTCCTTTTGCCGTTCTTCTCGGAGCGGTAAAGTCCCCTGCGCATGATAAGCCTCCACCGCCTCGGCAATAACTTTGCTTTTCGAGGCTTCGGTACGGGCGATACGTTCCTGCAAACGGCCTATTTCCGCTTGCAGGGGAGCTAAAATGTCGTTGAGATTACGGTCGGAGAAATCGCGCGGCACGTCGAACAGATCGCCGTCGGAAGGTTCGTGAGACGGCCCGAACAACGTTGTTTGGTTATCCTCTTCGTAAGCGGTTCCGATATTGCGTTTTTCGGCAGCATAGCGGGTGCGAAGCGTGTGCAGTTCGGCCCTGTATTGGTCGAGACGGGCTTCGATCTCGGCGGCGGTCTCGGCCGCTATTCGTCGTTCGTCGTCGGTGAGGGGGCCGGATATTGCGTCCAGTCCGCCTCCATGTCGAACTGCGGCCGACCCGCCGCCCTGTTGTCCGAGATACGCATCATCACCTGCTGGGGCGTTACGTTGTTCTCCATCGACAGTCTCGCTACGATCGTTGCCAGTCGCTCCAAACGCTGAGGTGTCAATCCCGTTTCCGTTTTCGGTTTCGGTTTCGTCGTCATAATTTGCTGGATTGGGAGGTGCTGTCTCTGTCGCTTCAAAGTTAGTGTTTTTTGAAGATTCGGACGCATCCTCAATGAATAAATTATCTATTTCTGCCCATTGATCCTGCGACGTCTGTCCGGCCCATTGTGCGAAGGCGTCGTCATATAATAATTCCGTGCGGACGCGCTCCTGTTCGGCTTCATACTCCTGCATCCGGGCGTAATCCTCTTCGTCCATATCGTCGTATGGATTCGGAGTGTCGTTGTGCAACCTTACGGCAGCGTTGTAAGCCTGTCGTGGCGAATGTATTCGGGAGAGTACTTCCAGCACGGCATCTTTGATCGTCTTGTCGTCCATGTCCCAATGTGCCTGCTCCGTATTCCCGCCGCCGTATTGGAAATAAAGCCGCTCGGCGTATTGTTCGGGAGTGATACCGTCCGAAGATAGGATGCTGAACCGCGAGCGGCGTTCGTTTTCATTGCCCGTAAATCCGAGTTCTCGGGCCAACCCCCGACGATTGCCGCTGTCTTTCCATGCGAACCTCAACCCGCTGGCGATGTCGCGCAGGATCACGTCCTCGATAGATACGAAATCACCTAACTCGGCCGCAGATTGGGTGTAGGGTGTCGTTCGCTCTTTGCGGATTCGGGGTATTTCTGTGCGGGCGGGTGCCGCCGGGGGCGGCACGGCCGGGACCGGTGTCGGGTGCTCTTCAACGGGAACCGTTGCCGTGGCGTGCTGCTGTAAAAACTGCAAGGCGTCCGAATACATTTGCCGTTGTCCGGCATCGGCCGCTCCGTCGAGCATACGTTGTATGATTCGTTGTGCATCCTGCTCTCCTGCGGCTGCCCGAATCGCCTCGGCGAGTTGCCGGGCGATCGGTTCATTGTTCGTCGTGTCGGTATCCGTGGCTTCATTGTGCTGCGCAGGTGCGATGGCGGTGGTCGTTTCGGTCGGTGGTGGTGCCTCGGATTTCGGGGTGAGCGCATGGGCCGGTGTAAGGACGAATTGTCCGGTATCCAACTGTACGACGTAACTGCCGCCTTGCTTCCCTGTGATGCGCCCTTGTACCCCGTCTGCGGTAATTACTTCGTCGCCGTTGGCGTATTGTACGGCTTCGGGGGTAACGATTCGTGCGACTTCCTCTGGGGCAATGCCCGCTTCGGTGCCGGTTTCCATGTCGTATTGTTCCTGCTTGGCCCGATTCTCAGCTTCGGCCTGCTGTTCGATGATTTGAGCCTGCCGTGCTGAAAATTCCGCCAGCGGCGTTCGTTCGATATGTTCGAGTTCCGTCCGGTCGATCTGTCCGGGCTGGCCGGTTTCGGGGTCGAGGACGAATAAGGTTCCGTCCGTAGCCGCTTCGTCGGTGTCGCCCGAAAGTACGACATAGGTTTTCCCGTCCGCACGTCGGGCCGTTATGATTTCTTCGGTCGCCGTTTTGCCGTCAAGTCCTTTGTAGGCCCACCGCTCGGCGGTTTGTACGGCGGTATGGAGCGCTTCGCCCTCGGCATCGCCCGTCTCCATGCCGTCGAGAATCTGTCGTTGGAGTCGGAAGCGGGCATAGTCGGCGGCATGTGCGGCGTCCATTTTCCCGATATTGGCCGCCTGCCAGTCGATCGCGGCCATCGCCTGCGCCTGCTGGCTCATCGTCGGCTTGTGCATCGCTTCGAAAACCTGTTTGCGCAGTTCTTCATTTTCGATTTTGGCGAGCGCTTTTTTCTCCTCGGTTTGCAGGACGTGTGTTTTGTGGACGTATGCTGCGACGTTCGGCAGTTCCAACGCAGAGAACCCCGCTCCCATGAGCGACGTGGTGAGAAACGTCGTCCAAAGGTTTTCACCCGAAAGATTCTCCCGCCATTGTTCGTGCTCTCCGGTCAGAAGGGGCGACAGGATGCCTCCGGCGACCTCTTCCAACCATTCATCGACCGGGCCGTTCCATAGAGTTCGATTACGGAAGTCGGTAAGATACCTGCTCCGAGAATATCCCGGCAATAGCTTGTCGAACGACAGTTTTACGCCCATACGCCGGCCGAGCTGCTCGACTGGCCATTTCAGTACTTTCTGTACGCCTTTGCCGAGTTCTCCGCCGATATGCTCGGTAAACACGTCTGTAAACGAATCGGCGGCCGCCTTATACATGAGTTCGTACTTCGGCACGGGATGTTCTGTAACCGTCCCGTTTTCTGCCACTGTGTATTGTTGTTGCGCCCGCTGGTGGTAGTTGGTGTAGGTTCCGGCCTGTAAAGGCGTCATAGCGGCTGCGCTGACGGTATATTCACCCAATTTACGCAGGCCCCGCCCTACAAGGTTTTTCGCTTCTTTTTTGATAAGGGCACGTCCGACGGTTTTTGCGGCTCCGCTGCCCAAACCGCTCGTTGTGGCAAAGCCGGCCATGTAGGGCAGCGATGCCGCGACGCCGCTGCCGACTTTCGCGCCGGTGGTGGGGCCGCCTCGCCGGGCGATATACTCGTTTATTAACCCTGATGTGCGGAACAATTCGACTATATCTTTTTCGGTCGGGGTCAGCCGTTCGCTTCGGGCCGCTTTTTTCAGCGCCCGTGTCGTTACGATGTTTTCGGCCAGCTCGCGGGTTCCGAGCGAGGCAAAGTCCGCCAACGTCTGCCAGTCGAAAATTTCACGTGTAAGTCCCGATGTGCCGTCTCCGGCCTGTTTGTCCTTTTCTGTTTTCTGATTGAGGATTTTCAAGGCCCGCTCTGCGGCCTGCATGAGCTGCGTATCTTCACCGCCGAGAGCCGACGGGCTGCGTAGCATTTGCGATTTTGCATAAGAAGCCCATGCCTGTTGCCACAAGGACGCATTGTCCGTACCCTTATCCATGCGTGCCAACGTCTCCTGTCGTCGGGCGTCGGCTCGTTGGCGGGCACGGTCGTAGATCGCTTCGATATGTTCCGTGAGGCCCTCTTTGATTTGCCGCTCGTAATCCTCTTCGGACATGTTCGGAGCCGGTTTTGGAAGTGCATACGATGCAGATATATCGGGTGCTTCGCCCGATTCGGATTCGGCGGTCAGAGCGGATGGTACCGAGGCGTCGGCTCCACGTCTGCGGGTCTTTTGTAGGCCGGATATGGCGTTGAGCTGCCGAAGCTGTTCGGGGGTGAGTTCGGGAAGTGAGTTATTCATAATTCAGATAGTAATCCATGATCTGTTGGTCGGAGAAACCGGCTTCGCGCATCTGTTCGGCCTGTCCTGTTTCAAGCAGATTCAGTGTTTCGGGGGAGTATGGCCCGGTAATATAGCGTTTCGGCTGCCGGAACAGCAGCCCTATATCGGCGGGTGGTTTCGAGGGCTCCTGTTCGCCCGTGAGTTTCAGATAAACTGTGCGTAAAAGCTGTGCTTTCTGTGCCGGTTTGAGCTTGCCATACGAGAACTGCGGGACTTTTTCGCCTGTGTAGGCCGGTTTCTTGGTCGGGCTTCCATCTTCGGGAATGATGCCCATATCACGGCCTTTCTCGTAAAGCAGACTTTCCTGTGCCGGCGAGAGGCTTACGACGGTCTTTTCGTCGCGGTCGAGAAACTGGACGACGGCTTTGTCGGCGGCTGCGGCTGCGCGTGCGCTGGCGGTTGAAGCCGACGCTGCGGCTCGCGTGCGGGCCACTTTGAGGTTATTTTCACCCCGTATTTTTTCGATTTCTTTCTTGTCCCGGAGATCCTCGGCCCGTTTTTGTTTCTCTTGCTGGGCTTTCCACATATATCCCAGCAAGGCGTCGTATTGTTTCTGCGCGAGGTTATAGGCTTGGCCGGCGGCCGAGGCTTCCATGTTCGCGGCCTGCTGCTCGCCTTCCTGTTGTCCCATGAGGGCACGGAGTTTCAGTTGTCGGTATTCGCGGTTTTGGCTGTCGTATAATTTTTCCCACTCATTGATCCGGTCGAGCATTCGCAGCGGAGCATCGGTACCGGTTTTCGGCACATAACCTTCCGTTGCCATACCGACGATTCCCGTACCGAGGGCCGTAAGCATATTGCTCCATGCCGCGATCTTTGCGGCTGTTTCGGCGCGTTTGATGCGTGCGGGATCGGCTTCCGGCTTCATCGTCTCGATGTAGGCGAGAATCGGATTTTGGCCGCTGCGGTATAGTTCTGCGGCCCGTTGCTGTTTTTGCTCCCATACGGCTTTCTGTTCCTCGGCACGCTGCTGCCGCCGTTGCAGTTCATCCGCAAAGGAGAAAATGGCTTTTGTCGGTTGCTCTTGCGGTTCCATATCGCTAATTGTTGCCCGTGATTCCGGCAAGTCCCGATTTGCCGAACCCTCCTAAGCCATAGAGCATGGCGAGTTGCCCGAACGCATCGCCTACGCCGCTGACCATGTTTTGCATACCGCTGATTTTGCCCGATTCGGCTTCGTAGCGGGCATTGTCGAGGTTGTCGAGGCGGGCTTGATATTGTTGTTGTATCTGGTCTTTGTGCTGTTCGCCCAATCCGGCGATTTGGGCGACGACCTGCGAATAGTTCTTGTTGAGCTTGCCGGCAGCGGCGACTTTCGCTTCATCCGTCGCTCCGCTCTTGATGGCGTTTGTATTGAGCGCTTTGAGTTCATCCTCGTTATAGTCCCGAATACGTTTGAGCATCGCCCGCGAATCGGCACGGTCGAGGTACGGTTGGTTCATTTCCGATTGATACCATTCGTCGAGCCGTCGCCGACGGTCTTCGAGTATTTGGTCGGCCTTCTTGCGGCGTTTATTGGCCGAAACGCCGCCTGCGATGGAGGAGAGAGCCGAAATTCCGGCTCCTATGGCTAATGCAACGGGAAACATGATTGTCTAATCTTTATCACTTTGTAAAATTAGCGGCCGCAGGTGAGAAAATATCCTTATTTTTGATCGGAATATATCAATAAATCAGATACTTAATGTCTCGAAAGACCCTTCAAGACGACGAAAAGAATGCAGTCTGCGTGAGATACGCGCAGACGGGAAGTCTGCGGGCCGTAGCCTCCGAATACGGCATCAGTCCCATGCGTGTAAAGCGTTTGTGGGAGGCGTTGGGCGAGCAGCAGCAACAAGTGCTGCGGGCATCGGTCGAGGATTTGAGGCAGGAGGTCGAGACAACGATCGTCCGCAGCGAGCTGACAGGCGACTATCTTGAACGGGTAATTAAGGCGCGGGATGCGGCTATTGCCGAATTATGGGCGCGTCTGTCGGACGCGAAGCTGCGCAGGGCCATGTCCGATAAAAATCTGATCGCAGCCTGCAAAACGTTGTATGATATGAGTAGCGGGGCCGAAAAGCGACAGTCCGAACCGAACGACTTGTTCATGGTATTGAACCAGCGTATTCACAACGAAATCAATCACAACTATTACATACAAGAGCATGGAACGACAGAGGCAGACGGTTCCGATAGCGGGAATTAACCGTGCGGAAAATGATTTGACGGTGCAGGACGGCTGTTGCGAAACCCTGCACAACCTGCGATATGACGCGGGGGCATGGCGGAATGTCGAGACTTTCCGGCCGGTGGCGGAAATAACCGATTTCGGAGGTTTTACGTTGTTGTATAAGCATCCCGCGACGGCCGATGACCTCTATATCGCCTCGGACGAAAGCGGCACGATTCACGAGGTGTGCGTGTCGGGCGGGCGGCTGTCCTCGACACAGGTGATTATGCGCGGGGTGTCGGAGCTGCGGCAGACTTTTTCGTTCGGGAATGTCTTGGTGTTTATTACCGACGGTCGGGAGCTATATTACGTCCTTTACGGTAATGAATATGTCGCTTTCGATATGCCGGAACCGCCGGATATAAGCGAATCGAAAGAAAATAGATCGCGCTTCAAGACCGATTTTTATGCAGCGATACATCATGATTTCGGGAGTGTCACGTATGATTACGTCGCCGGTGACGACTTGGCACGCATGGATAATATCGCTCCGGACGGCGGGTATTTCTTTACACGCATCACTGATAAGAAAAACAAAACATTGCTGCTTCCTGCCGTGGATGGCGAATACTGGCTCGGAGCCATAGCCGTAATGGTCGCCTATCGCATGATGGATGGTGCTACGGTGGCGAACTCGGAACTGATGATCTTCGCCTCGGACGGCGGAGAGAGCGAGGACGGTCAGTACGTCGATTATGTGGCGGACGGAATGCCGTCGAAAGTCCCGGAAAGTATCAGATACGGGGTTTTCATCGGGACGAAATACAAGCACACGACCTGCACCAATAATTTTTATATCCAGCCTCAAATCGTTATCAATATTCCGGAAGGGATAGATACGCGCATCATCGAGAGCGTGGCTATCTATTCCACTCGGATTATTCCTGTGTACGATTTCGAACAGACATGGAACGGCAAATGGAGCCTGTCGGATCGGGGGAGCGGAGATGACAACAGTTACATGTGGGCTGCGGATTTCAGAAAACTGTTTACAAAGGACGTGGACTTGTTGCAGGAACCTCTGTATCGGATTAAAGAGATTGAAGTGCGCGATTTTGTCAAGAACAGCCATAAAGAGGCACTCACCTATACGCTTCTGAAAAATGCGGAGAGCCAGCCGGTTTTCGAGCCTACGCAATCGCTCCACACGCAGGTTGCAGGGTGTTACTACGAATATAACGGGCGGTTGCACAAGGGAAATATCCGTACCCGCCTTTTTGCCGGTTATTCCCGCTTTTGTTTGGGTGAGACGGAAGAGGGGATAACGACGAAGTTGATTTGCCGGTTGGATATAGACAATACCAGCAAGCAAGTGTGTCGTTCTGTACCAGCGTTCCGGCCGACGAAAATCCGCAGGGTCGCATCATACCCCGATTATCGGGCCGTCCAGTTTGCCGTTATGGTCGATGACCCCGGCTCTTATGGCGGAAAATGTCTGCTGAATGTCAAGCTCGATGCCTGCGAGGGTAATAATTATGCTTATGCCGTCGGCACTCCATCCGGCAATGCAAAATACCCGTGTATTAAAATGTCCGAATCCCCCGTAGAGTATGAACAGACGAACGACGACGATACTTATATCGAGACGAACCGCGTACAAGTATCTGCGACGAACAACCTGTTTTCCCTGCCTTTTGCCAATTCGTACCGTTTCGGAGTAAGCGAGGAGCGGATCATCGCCATTGCGACGGTGGTGGATGAGCTTTCCGCAACCCGTTTCGGCGCTTTCCCGCTCTACGTCTTTACGGATCGGGGCGTGTGGTCGCTGGAAAGCGGAACAGGCGAGGTGCTCTATTCCAATATTCTGCCTGTCAATCACGACCAGATTATCAATCCGAACACCTGCACGGCGTTGGAAACGGTGTTTTATATCACCTCACGGGGCGTACATAACCTCCGAGGACGTTCCTCGCAGCTTATTTCCCGGCAGATCGAGCGATACACCGGAGAGCTGACCGAATATTTGAAAACGGCGCAGATCTGCTTTCAGTTCAAATACGGGGATTTGATCGTCTATAACCCCGAATATCCGTATGCCTATGTTTATTCGCTGGCCTCCGGCTTCTGGTCGTCGCGCGATATGACCGGACGGATACTTAATAACGGGCAGATCATTATGCGCGGCGCGATCGCCTTACTTGGCGACGAAACGATGTCCTGTTCCGTCGATTGCCGCATCGTAACGCGCCCCTTGAAATTCGGAACGACCGATTTCAAACGCCTCGAAACAGCCGTAGTGCGCATCATGTCGCAGGACTGTTTCGTGCATGTGATCGCCGAAGGGTCGAACGACTGCCGTACATGGATAACCTTGCGCGACGTTTGGTGTCGTGTCGGCGATATGGACGCACGCTTTCGGCGTACTTCTACGTCGTTCAAATTCCTGCGGTTCAAACTGCATCTGACGGCCAACGAGCGGTTGTCGATGACCGGTGTGGATGTCGAGTGGTATCCTCGCTTTACGAAACGGTTGCGGTAGGGGCGTTACATTCCGTTACAAAACGTGACGAATCGCACTGCGCCCGATCGGAAATTATTTGTCAAAATTTTCGTTTGTGTCTGAAAAAATGTTTTTTTGTGTAAAATCTTAGAGTATGGACGAAAAATTCGCGGCGCTGAAAAAGTATAATTTCTGGGATGGCAATATTCCGGCTTTGGGATATTTGCGAAAGCATTATACGGATAAGATTGCCGATTATGTCGGCAATAAGCTACTGACGGCATTTTTTAGAGTCTAAAATGCCGACAAGGTTGTATGGTTGCAACCTTTTTTACTGCATTAACTCAACAACATCTTCCGGTAACATTATATCACCATTATCCTCCTTCGGAGTATTTTTAAGAAACGACATCGGAACGATGGTGTAGTTCTTGGCAAATGGCAATAGATTAGCTTTGCGAAGAAGTTCGGCTGTCAGTTGTTTACTATTCTCTTGGGTTGTCCATTTGCATTCGCCAACCAACAGATATTTTTTATCGAGCGATTCTGCCATCACATCAAATTCGACTTGTTCCGGCTTCTTGTCCTCATTGAGAACAGAACCCCACCAGCGTTTTGCCTTGCCATAAATCACTCCATTGACAATATTTCCTGTAACCGCATCCCGGCACAGTTTTTCCCATTGCATACTCACATACTCTGAGAAATGGGCGTTCAAAGCCTGTTCTATTGGCAAACGACGATCAAGTTCGATGAACGAACGATTAGGAACAACAAACTGATAGTAGAATGCCATAAACGGATCGGCTATCTTATAGAGGCTCTTTTTTGCATTCTTTTCATCAACCCCGAACGGAACATCTTTTTCCAAGAATCCGAGATCGACGAGTTTCTTCAATGGACGCGACAGATTGGTTGCAGGTTCGTTGCATCGTGCGGCAATCTCGGAAAGCCGGTTTGCACCGGTACCGATATAAGACATTATCGTCGAAGTCTTGACAATATCCTTCACATCATCCTGAAAGAGTTTTACCGGCTCCTCGTAAAGTGTTCCATTCACAGAAAGGATATTGTGCCATAAGGCATCAGCAAGTGAACTTCTGTTTTCCCTCAGTTCCCAATAACGCGGTACACCGCCCCATACTGCATACTCTTCAATGGCATTCATCGCATCAAGACTCAAAGCCTCCTGAATATACGGTAAACGTATTGGCGCAAGTCTCATTATCTCATCAGCACGACCATAGAGAGGCGCAGTAGAATCAAGGAACAGTCCATACATCATATTTTGTGATGAACCGCAAAGCACCAGGTTATACTTCAACTGCTTCTCATCAACAAGTTTCTGCAATACAGACGGCAGTTCCGGAGATTGTTCCACAAGATACGGAAACTCATCCAAGCATAGAGAGAAACGTTTGTTTGTCCGATAATTGACCGCACGAAACATGGATTCCCAATCCGGATATGTCAGTTTGTCGAAATCCGGGAATACTTGTGCTATCACTTTGGCGAGCAATGTCCTCTGATGCTGTCCTTCTGAACGGTCTGCAAGGAAGTAAATATCATTGTCCGACAACACCCTTTTGATAAGCGTTGATTTACCCAATCGTCTGCGACCGTACACTACGACTAACGAGGACTCCTCTCTCGCAAGAGCATCTTTCAGTCGTGCAGCTTCATCTATTCTATCAACAAATTTCATACGCCTTATTTATTATGCAATGCAAACATAATGATTTTGCGGCATAATGCAAATTTTCAAGACTTGTTTTTTATCTTCGCAGAACTATTTATGTATAGGAGAACATACGCTCTGTCCCTTTTTCAAGGCGCGTTTCTTTGGCTTCAAACTATTGATATGGATGCGTTTGATAATAATGTCGTAGAATCTTACAAAATGTCGAAATCTATTTTTTGTTGCAACCTCAGCGTGGAGAAATATTGGTCGGCCGGAAGATTCGATACCCACCAATCGAAAATCTCGTCGGTCGTGGCGTGGAAACGTTCCATGTAGCCGTTCGTGTCGATCAGATATTGAATACTGCGTTTTATGGCCCGTTCTACGCCGGGATAACGGCGGCGGTCTCTTGCTTTGTTTTTAACCGACGACATCGGACAGAAGATACAGCCGATACGTTGGTATCCCTCGTCGTATAACCGGCAATAGGGTAAGTTATTACCCCGAATGAAATTCCATACATCGGAATCCTGCCAGCGGTAAATTGGCGAGAGCATGATTTTATCTTTGCCTCCCACACACGCGAAATCCCGCTCTTTATTGCGGTTGAATTGGTCGAAGCTGCCGGAAAAGCGATGATTGCCGATTTGCACCTCGTTCCGCGCTGCTCGGCGTGGACTTTCAGCGGCTCGGATACCCAGCAGAGTTACGGTTCCGCCTCCGGCCTGTTCTTTCAAATAGGCGCAACAATAGCGCTTGGTGCGTATCGGCAGCATTTTTTTCTTCTCGATCAACTTGTAAATGTTGATTTCGGGACGATGTAATACGACATCGGGATATTGTGAGCGGACGAAACGCATCAGTTCCGGCGGGTCGATGTTCGTAATTTGCATGTGGGCCTTGAATTTCACTCCGGCCATCTTTGCGAGATGATATAATGCCACGCTGTCTTTCCCTCCCGAAAAAGCCAAGTGATACCCATCCGGCGACATACGCAGGGCCAACGTTTCTGCACGTCGTAGGAGTGCTATCGAGTAAGCGATTTTATGTTCGAGTGCTCCCATGTGCTCGTGGGGTTAAAACACCCTGCCGCGCATAGCAGGGCCACGGCATCAGCCGTTCTTTTCTACAAGTTTTTTGAAATGAGGATAAGGCCGGAACTGCGGTACTCGTTTAGCCGGAATCGACAACTGTTCGCCTTTGGTAATGTTCCGTCCGACTTTCGCCCGGCGTAGCCGGCTCTGGAAAACTCCGAACCCTCGTAAATAAACGCTATCGCCGGCAGCGACGTTTCTCTTAACGAGTTTCATCAAATCTTCCACGACAGACAGAACTTCCTGTGCGCTCATGCCTCGCTTCTCCGCGATCTGATCTACTAATTCTTTTTTCGTCATAGGTTTGTAAATAAATTGATTACGGCACTATTGCCTTATTTTATGTGCTGTTTGTGTCTTAAAACGACATCCATTCGGGCAAAAGAATTGAAGGTGGCGATCGCGCTGGTGTGGGTGGCCAGTACATCCCGACGGTTGGCGATGCTCTCCATAAGCCGTTCTATGTCGTGCCAATCCGATATTCTCTCCGTTGTATATTTGTAATTAGTTAATTAAATTTGAATAGTTAAGACATCAGAGTATGG
>ENA-OYYT01000040-OYYT01000040.1-human-gut-metagenome-genome-assembly--contig:-NODE-40-length-83483-cov-22.792923_pt1 | contig 83483 bp, 61 predicted proteins | sample MGYA00243251_ERZ653453 | MGnify/ENA primary metagenome ERZ653453 (study PRJEB26926, sample SAMN06165174) | human gut metagenome | biome: ENVO:00009003; feature: ENVO:2100002; material: ENVO:00002003...
TATGTTCGTGCTGGACGAACAAAAAAAGAGTTCTGAACGAACTCTATCAAATATTTTTAACTATTTTCGGATTTTAAAGTGTCAAACTTCCGCTTCCATCATCGTATCCTTCGACCTAATGTACAACATACTTTTGCACAGCTACAAAACAATCGTTTTATCCGCCGGTCTCAATAATGCAATTACACTGCACAAAGAATCGATTTATTTGTGTACAACATACTTTGATGATATTTCTCCCCATCTTGGAATAGAAAGTCTCACACCGTAATACTTCTCATAGTTGTCCAGAAAGCTCTGCAGCCAGTCTTGTGCATCTTCTCTTGTATCTTTGTTTTTGTAGACCGTTTCTTCCATTGCGGCCAAAAAGTCTTCCTTGTTTTCAAATATTGCGAAACTGGTTGACTTGCCATACCATTTTGCCGGACGCATCTTATGAACCGTTCCCTTCTTTATCTGAAGATTGATTGGCCAAACAGACTTTCGGTTTCCGGATTTCATCGGCCTTGACATTTCCCATACTTTCTTCTGCCATACTTTTTTGATGGTCACGACTCCTTCGTCAGACATATCATAGCCAAAAATCAGGTAAGTCACATTAAGCATCCATGGCTTCTGTGCAATTTCCTGCTCATACATGCGAAAGTCTGCGATGTCAAAGCCTGGACCGCCTTTGTAATTGAACGCCTTGATTTCCATCAGACATTCTTTCTTGTTCTCCGGGTCAAGATAGAAATCTGGCGGCATCTGGGTGTTGTCGTTCAAGGCGTAGTCGATATTGTTCTTTCTAAGCCATCCTTCAATCCACTCTTGCATGATGTTACCGACAACATCACGCTGTTTCACGATGATATCTATATCTCCTAAAGAAAAAGTTATCCGTCCTTTCTTGGTGAGAATCTTATCATCATTGACAAGCTTGTTATATACTTCTTCTACCGTAAGTTTCATACAATGAAAATATTATATTGTTATAACATCTAATAATCTTTCTGCCACCGCCTTGATTACGGGAACCACAACCGTGTTGCCCAACAAATCAAAGCCCTCTTTTTCTGTCACATTAAACTTTATGTCGTCAGGATATCCGCATAGCCGCAGACCTTCACGTAATGTAAGACGCCGGAGGCCTCCATTGTCACCAACATACAATTTCTGCATATCCATAGCAACCAATGTCGGGGAAATGTCCTCGGGAGACATTACTTTATTTATCTCAAAGCTCAGCTTACCAGCCACGATGTTGTATCCTTTGGGCTTTGCTGTATCATATTCCCTATGCGTAACCATTACTCCATCTGCATTTTTTTCACGGATAAGCTTCTTAGGATGTTCATACTTGAGGTAGCCTTTAGACGTCAAGTCTTTCAGCATGTGTTCAAGTTCCGCATCAACGAAAAATGTACGGATCTGATCAAGAGTCAAAGGCATACCATCCATCCAGTCTATGCCAATGATTTCAGCCCATTTCTTTTTTCTCCGCTCCGTAAGGATCGTATCCAGAAGTTTTTTCTGTCTCTTCGAAACCGGCCCCTTGATTTCCAGATCCCAGCTATGTATATTATCCTCGCCGCCCCGCTTGTCTTTTATCGATTTGCCATATAACTGCTCAATTGAAAAATGTTTAAGCAAAGTCTTCACAAAAGGAGTGTCGACAGTCGGTTTCCCAGACTCCAGAATATCCTCCAATTTCGCACTACGCACTGGGAAGTTATTGAGATCCGGCTTCTCAAACTTACTGCCGACGATATAGATCCGTTTCCTCTCCTGTGGCACACCAAAATATTTTGAGTTTAGAACTCTGAAATCAAATTTATAGTTTAGCGCTGACAGACAATCAGTTATCACTCTTAGAGTTTTACCGCCGTCATGATTGACGAGTCCCTCAACATTCTCAAGGATAAAACCTTTTGGCTGCTTCTCCCGCAAGATACGTTCAACCTCGAAGAACATAGTACCGCGCGTGTCGGCAAAACCCTGACGTTTGCCGGCAGAACTAAATGCCTGACAAGGAAATCCAGCACAAAGGACATCAAAGTCAGGAATATTCTTTGCATCGACTTTTGTTATGTCTCCGGTTATCGTCTCCGTTGGGTGGTTATCTTTAAGGACACGAACCGCATAGGGCTTTATTTCAGCAGTCATAACGCATACTGGAATCAGGTCTTTCTCTTTAGCGGCTTGTTCAAGACCGCACCTAATGCCGCCTATACCGGCAAACAAATCCACAAAACGCAGAACTTTATCCTGCGGTGTTGCAGCAAGAATTGGCTGTGCCATGGTGTTGTCAACCGTGGTTGCAATGTCTTTACCTTTTAGAATTGCCGGAGAAAACGGAACATTGAATTCTCCTGACGGCAGAACTTTGGAGATAAGTTTCTGCATATCAAGAGGCTCTGATAACAATTCATCCCCAAGAGAATAAACCATATAACTGCCATTTGGACTAGGGTATCCGAGGGCTTCCATGTCGTGCTCCTCTTTTATCGATGAACTTATGCATGGAAAAAGATGATAGCCTTGCTGTGGATTTTGTGTGTTGTATATGAGGATATAGTCCGGTAGCTGTTCCGATATTATTCCTCCTCGCCGCTGAGAAAACAAGTCTTTGTTAAACCTGACATTATAGAGTTTCTCGTACCTGCGAGGATGTTCTCCCAGAATCCATTCCAGCTGCGATTTTTCTCCACGGTAAGCTCCGAAGAGAAATGTCCTGTCTTTATTGTCAATGTATCTGAACATATCTGATTTTTCTATTGTTACCGAACAATGATTTAGGAATCAATCATCATCTGATCTCATACCATCGACCCTTTTCCATACTTGCCTGTCGTGTCCTGAATTTCATTTATCAGGTCCTTTGGACTGACAGACAATGCTCTGGCAATAATGGTCAACTGTTCCAACGACGGTTGAGACTTGTTCTGCACCCAACGGCTGATTGTTATCTCTGATTTTCCGATGCGTTCAGCCAACCATCTGTTGGTCTTGTTCTGTTCCGCCAAAGCTATTCTGATTCTATTTATCGGTTGCGCTTCCATGTCGCTATTGTATATGATGCAAATTTAACAAATTTAGCCTATGGTTTATCATTATTTGTTAAATTTATTCATATAAACGGCAAACTCACTCTCATAAAAAAATGAGACTCATATTGCTGGAGGAAACATTGATATGCCTGCATAAATTTCCCATGCGATCCCTGTCGTTTTCTGTATGATAGGAGAACGCCCATTTGACTTTATCGTCAACGGAATTTCTTATTGCTTCGAAATATGGCATATCTGTACAACCACATGAATGTCCTATTACCGAGATTCTATCGACAGACGAAAGTGATTCAAAGAATGCAGCGTTATGTTCAATGATAGACTCGATTGGCTTGTACAGTTCGTTATAGTCACATATGTTGCTGAAGATGATGTTGCTTTGCCGAAAATCAACCCTGTCCTCAATATAATCCTGAGAGTTCAGAAGTTTTCTATGACCTACGACCAAAGACTCATCTGTTTTTGCTCTTCCATGTATGTGCAGAACTCGTTCAGAAGGAATACCATAGACCTCCTCAAGGGTGTCAGTATAGTTAAAAGTCAAGAAGAAAGCACCTGTTTCCAAGGAATGAAAAGCTTTGCAGTGTGCAACTTCTATTGATTTTACCCACGAGATAAATGTTTTTGACACAATCGATTGAATACAAGTATCAAAAATCTCCTGCCGTTCAAATGAATATGCTCCCTCGGTGGTTTCCAGCAGTAGCATATCCTCAAAACTCCACGTGGAGACGACGTTCACATCAAGTAACTCAAGGGCATTCTCAAAATCAGACCACAGAAGATACTTTCCGTCTGTCACAGATGGAAAAAACTGTTGCATGATTAAGATATAGTCAATGCATTCGCTTCGGCATAACCACTCCTTGAAATCACCATATGATGATTTCATGTTATGGGCCAAATCAAAGCCGTTGCCGATTATATAAAGCATTTTATTCATAGTACCGCCAGCAATTGCGCAATTCGTGCTTTTATGTTGGCATATGTAGAAGTAAGTTTCGCTTTTACCGCCTTGGTCAATCAAGATGTATGATACAGAGCATCCTATAAGTGTGTCTACGCCCTGGTATTTTTCAGGATTTCTGCTGACGTGCCCTGCGTGGTGCTCCACGTTTCAGGATTGCGGAAACCGGCAAGGAATGCCTTGACTTCCATACGTTTCTTGCCTGCCATCTGGAGGTCGGTAACCGAAACGGCTCCATCGGCGGTGGCGATTGCGAAGAAGGTCTTGCCATCACTCAGGATATCGCCAGGTTTGACGGCATTGGTCTCTTTACCGGCCTTTGCCAGCATTGACATATAATCATCACCCTCGGCGCGCGTGCCGAAATAGATTTTCAGCTGGGCCGGTGCCGCGCCCTCGTGCACGAGCTCGGTAAATGCCGTCGGGTACGGGCTGAGGCCGCGGATGAGGTTGTAGATGTTCTTCGTGGAATCATTCCAGTCGATATGACAGAGCTCGCGCGTCAGCTTAGGCGCAGGCTTCAGCACCTCCGAGCCCTGGATGAAGCTTCGCTGGACACGGGTTTCAATGTTCTTTTCAATGATACCCTGCACGGTAGTGACCACGAGTTCCGCGCCTACCGGCATCATCTTGTCATGCAATGTCCCGGCCGTATCTTCCGGTGTGACAGGACATTCCTGACGGAGCATGATACCGCCAGTATCGATATCCTTGTCGATCATGAATGTCGTGACGCCTGTCATTCTCTCGCCGTTTATCACTGCCCAGTTGATAGGCGCCGCGCCACGGTATTGAGGCAGAAGTGCCGCATGGAGGTTGAAGGTTCCGAGCTTAGGCATGGTCCAGACTTCCTGCGGAAGCATCCTGAATGCCACCACCACGAAAAGGTCAGCATTGAAAGCGGCCAACTGCTTCAGGAATTCCGGATCTTTCAGCTTCACCGGCTGGAGGACAGGTATGCCTTGCTCCACGGCGAATTTCTTGACTGCACTTTCATTGACCTTCAATCCCCTGCCGCTAGGCTTGTCAGCGACAGTCACGACGCCGACGACATTGTAGCCTGCGTCAATGAGGGCCTTCAGGGGAGCGACTGCAAACTCAGGCGTTCCCATGTATACTATTCTCGTCTTCTTGAATATGCTCATAACTTTGCTCTTTATCTTTCTCCACCATGACCCGAAGTTCTCCGTGTTGAAGATTGCGGAGTCATGTACGGCTTTCCATGTGAAATATGCGCCGATCGGACCCAGCACGAATGCCGATATGAATACTCCTGCCGCGGCAGAGACAGCTCCGTCACGTGCCAGCTTGGTTCCCGTGATGTCCACGACCCAATACAGCACGAAGAACATCACCGCGATGATGGCTGACACTCCCAGGCCGCCTTTACGGATGAATGCACCGAGAGGGGCGCCGATGAAGAACAGGAGGAAGCAGGCCAATGCACCGGCGAACTTCTTGAGCAGTTCCACGTCAGTTCTCCTCAATATGTACATGTACGAATAGACATCGTTCTCATATCCGCTCACGACCGTACGGAAATCTTCCGCCGCACCTGCCGCATTTTCATACGCCGTCAGTTCCTCATGTTCATCGCTCCAGTCACGCAGTTTGGAGTAATCGAACGGCACACGTCCCTGGAAGTGGCTTGCAGTATCCAGCTGTGTCGCAAAACGGAGCACCCGCTTGGACATGAACGTGGCCGTATTGACGACACTCGCAGAGTCATTCAGGTGAGACAGGGAGTCCTTGCCATGGCTGAGCTGATTCAGGTTCATTGCCCTTACCTGGTCGCCGAACTTGGCCTTCTCAGACTTCTGGAAAGCATAGTTGCTCAACGGGATAATCATGTCCTGCTGCCTGAAATTCACTCTCTGCAGCTGGAGCGATGTGTCCCGGTAGCTCATCTTGTTGGTTTCCTGATAGTTGACGCCGCTGAACATCTGGAATGTCAGATAATCCTTCGACTTGGACATCTTTATCACCGCAGAATCGGCAATCGTCACGCTGACATTGCCCTTGCCTGCGGTATGGTCATAAACCAGCACGCCATGCATGATTCCGGTCTTGTCGTCCTTGGAGTCGATACGGAGCACATAGCCGTCAATGCCGTCGTAGAATGTTCCGGTCGGGATATTGATTTCTTCCTTGGTCTTGCCGATATCGTCGCGCAGCGTGAAAATCTTGTTGTACGCCACCGGTACCAGATTATTCGCGGCAAAAAACGCAAGTACGCTGATTACTGCCGCACAAATGATAATCGGTGACAGGACACGGGTGAGTGAAATTCCGGCGGATTTCATGGCGATGAGCTCGTTGTTCTCCGCCATCTGCCCCACGGTCATCACCGAAGACAGCAATGTCGCAAGTGGGAGTGATAGCGGCAACATAGTCGCAGCGCCCCATCCGAGGAATTCCAGTATAATCTTGAGCCCCAATCCCTTGCCTACAAGTTCATCAATGTAGAGCCAGAGGAACTGGAGCATCAAAATAAATATAACGACCAGCAGGATGCCGATGAACGGCCCCAGAAATGATTTTACTATGAACTGGTCGAGTTTCTTCATGTGTAACCTGTTATGCTGTAGCCAGCTCGACAAGTCTTGCGAGGGCGTCTCTCAATCCGGCAACATCCTTGCCACCGGCTGTAGCGAGGCCCGGCTGTCCGCCACCGCCGCCAAGAATTGATTTGGCAGCTTCACGCACATCCTTGCCCGCGTTCTTTCCCTTGGCAACCAGGTCCTGCGAGTACATAAGCACGAGGTTCGGCTTGCCTGCATATTCAAATGCCGCAGCAAGTACGAAGTTCTCCATCTGCTTCTGGAGCAGACCTGCCATACCCTTGACCATAGCCGGGTCTACAGACTGTGTAAACTGAACGACCTTCACGCCATTGATTTCCTTGGCTTCCTTGGAAATCTTCTCTGCCAATCTTGCGACTTTCTCCTGTACGAATCCTTCGATTTCCTTCTTGTATCCGGCATTCTCATCGATAATCTTGCGGATAGCCTCACCGAGGTCTGGTGTATTGTTGAAGAACGCCTTGGCAGTCTTCAGCGACTCTGTCATGGCACGGAGATGCAGCCAGGCAGCCTCACCTGTAACGGCTTCGATACGTCTTACGCCGGCAGCGACAGCTCCTTCGGACATAATCACGAACATACCGATCTGACCGGTGGCTTTCGCATGTGTACCGCCGCAAAGCTCGACTGACTTGCCGAATTTCACGACTCTTACCTTGTCGCCGTATTTCTCACCGAAAAGGGCAATCGCACCCATCGCATTGGCCTCTTCCATGGTCGCGTCCCTCTTCTCTTCAAGCGGGTAGTTCGCACGGATAAGTTCATTGACCCTCTTCTCCACTTTCTCGATTTCCTCATCGGTCATCTTGGAGAAATGAGAGAAGTCGAAACGGAGGTAATCAGGGCACACGAAGGAACCTTTCTGCTCCACATGTGTTCCGAGAACCTCACGGAGAGCCTGGTCGAGAAGATGCGTTGTAGTATGGTTGTTGGTGATTTTCAGCCTTCTGTCAGCATCCACATGCAATGAGAATGACTCGCTGCAATCTGAAGGGATGCGCTCTGCGATATGGATTGTAAGGTTGTTCTCCTTCACGGTATTGAGGATGTTGATTCTCTCACCGCTTTCGGATTCGATGTATCCGGTATCTCCTACCTGGCCACCCATTTCAGCATAGAACGGAGTGCGGTCGAACACGAGCTGATACATCACCTTGTTCTTCTGCTTTACCGTACGCTGCTTGATGAGGCTGACGCCGTCGATATCGGTATAGTCATAACCGAGGAATTCCTCTTCCTCACCATTATGGTACTGGATCCAGTCGCCGAATTCATTGGAAGTAGCCTGACGGGCTCTGTCCTTCTGCTTCTGAAGTTCAGCGTTAAACTCTTCAAGGTCAACCGTATAGCCTTTCTCCGAAGCGATAAGTTCGGTAAGGTCGATCGGGAATCCGTATGTATCGTAAAGCACGAATGCGTCTTTTCCTGAGATGACCTTGGTGTCGGCGGACTTTGCCAGATAATCATCCATGAGGCGGATTCCCCTGTCCAATGTACGGAGGAATGCGAACTCCTCCTCTCTGATTACGCTTTCGATAAGGTTCTTCTGCTCACGGAGTTCCGGATAAGCGCCACCCATATCATCGGCAAGCTGCTGCACGAGTCGGCAAAGGAAAGGTTCATTGAATCCGAGGAACGTATAACCATAACGCACTGCCCTTCTGAGGATTCGGCGGATGACATATCCCGCTTTCACGTTGGATGGCAGCTGGCCGTCGGCGATAGAGAAACTGATGGCACGGATATGGTCGGCAATTACCCTCATAGCCACTTCAGTATTCTCGGACTCATGATACTGGTGTCCGGAAAGTTCCTCGATCTTGTGGATCATGCCGGTGAACACGTCTGTATCATAGTTGCTCTTCTTTCCCTGAAGTACCATGCAGAGACGCTCGAATCCCATTCCAGTATCAATGTTGTGGTTAGGGAGCAGTTCAAGTTCGCCGTTCGCCTTTCTGTTATACTGCATGAACACAAGGTTCCAGATTTCGATCACGAGCGGGTTGCTCTTGTTCACGAGGTCGCGTCCAGGAACAGCTGCAATCTCTTCGTCGCTTCTGAGGTCAATGTGGATTTCACTGCAAGGGCCGCATGGACCGGTGTCACCCATTTCCCAGAAGTTGTCATGCTTGTCTCCCAAAAGGATATGGTCCTCAGGCAGGAACTTGAGCCATGTCCGGTGAGCCTCCTCGTCCATAGAGGTCCCGTCTTCCTTGGAGCCTTCGAACACGGTAGCATAAAGCTTGGTCTTGTCAATCTTGTACACGTCCGTAAGAAGTTCCCATGCCCATGTGATCGCCTCTGTCTTGAAATAGTCTCCGAAACTCCAGTTTCCGAGCATCTCGAACATCGTATGATGGTAAGAGTCGTGTCCCACTTCCTCCAGGTCATTGTGCTTTCCGCTCACTCGGAGACATTTCTGGGAGTCGGTCGCGCGATGTGTCTTAGGCGTAACATTCCCGAGGAATATGTCTTTGAACTGGTTCATACCGGCATTGGTGAACATAAGCGTAGGGTCGTTCTTCACGACCATCGGAGCTGAAGGGACTATCTGATGTCCTTTCGATGCGAAGAAATCAAGGAATTTCTGTCTTATTTCGTTAGATGTCATCATAATGACTTTGTTTTATTTTTCTATAGCCAACCGCCCCGACGCAAGACCGCCAGGAACATCATCCGTTGGCCATCCGTCGGAACAACCCGCAAATTTAAGATTATTTTCTCACATTTCCGATATTTAACCGATCTCGGCGCCGTTGTGCAAGGTCTCGGCAGGAGTGATGAAACGCATCTTGCCGTCACCCTGGCGCGCCATCAGAATCATACCTTTGGACTCGATGCCGAAAATGGTACGCGGCTTCAGGTTCGCGAGGATGCAGATCTGCTTGCCGACCATCTCCTCCGGAGTATAGAACTTGGCGATGCCGGACACGATGACTCTCTTGTCAATGCCCGTATCTATGGTGAGTTTCAGCAACTTGTCGGACTTAGGGACCTTGACTGCCTCCAGAACCGTGGCGGTACGGATATCCATCTTTCCGAAATCATCGAACTCCACCTCATCCTTCTGCGGAGCCACCTGGTTTGCAGCAGCAGCCTTCGCTGCAGCCTCACGTGCAGCACGGATTGCATCCAGACGATCTGTCTGAACCTTGATGGCCTCATCTTCAATCTTGGCGAAAAGCAATTCCGCAGCACCGAGCTGATGCCCCTCAGGAAGAAGATTCTCAGTTCCGAGGACATCCCAGCCGAGACACACGCCAGTTCCAGGACATGCAGCGGCAACCTCCTTGACATCAGCACCTTCCGGAGCCGAAACCGTATGAAGAGCAGCACCTTCGCCATCCTTGTAAGTATTGACGGTCTCCTGCTCGCCATGCCTGTGGTCCACGCCGGCGCAGAAGCTGACATCCAGCATCTTGCGAAGTTTCTCGGCTGCAAACGGTGTGAAAGGCTCGAACGCGATCGCAAGGTCAGCGCAAATCTGGAGGCTGACATTCAGGATCGTCGCGGTGCGCGCCATATCCGTCTTCGCCACCTTCCAAGGCTCGGTATCAGAGATATACTTGTTTCCGAGACGCGCAATCGCCATCGCATCCTTCAGCGCTTCGCGGAAATGATAAGTTTCAATGTTCTTTTCCAATGACGCTTTCAGCAGAGGCACCTGTACCAATGTTTCCTTGTCAATGTCAAGCAGTTCTCCGGCAGCAGGGACCTTACCCTCGAAATACTTGTGTGTCAGGACAATGGCCCTGTTCACGAAGTTTCCGAAAATAGCCACGAGCTCGCTGTTGTTGCGCTGCTGGAACTCTTTCCAACTGAAATCATTGTCCTTGGTCTCAGGCGCATTGGCCGTGAGGACATATCTCATGACATCCTGTTTTCCAGGGAATTCCTCCAGATATTCGTGTGCCCATACAGCCCAATTCTTGGACGTCGAAATCTTGTCACCTTCGAGATTCAGGAACTCATTGGCAGGGACATTGTCCGGAAGGATATATCCGTCGCCGTATGCTTTCAGCATTGACGGGAACACGATACAATGGAAGACGATATTGTCCTTGCCGATAAAGTGTACCAGCTTGGTTTCCTGCGACTTCCACCATTTCTCCCAACTCTTCGGAAGCAATTCCTGAGTGTTGGAGATGTAACCGATCGGCGCATCGAACCACACGTAGAGCACCTTTCCTTCAGCTCCCTCTACAGGCACCGGAACGCCCCAATCCAGGTCACGGCTCACTGCACGCGGCAAGAGGTGGGCATCCAGCCAGGACTTGCATTGTCCGTAGACATTGGTCTTCCACTCCTTGTGCTGCTCGAGAATCCACTCGCGGAGCCACGGTTCATACTGATCCAGAGGCAGATACCAATGCTTGGTCATCACCTTCACCGGCTTGCTGCCGCTAAGCGTGGACTTAGGGTCGATCAGCTCTTCCGGGCTGAGCGTGCTGCCGCATTTCTCGCACTGGTCGCCATAGGCATTAGGATTGCCGCATTTAGGGCAAGTACCTGTGATATAGCGGTCTGCAAGGAAAGTCTTGGCTTCCGGATCGAAGAATTGTTCCGACTCCTTGGTGATGAATTTATCTTCATCGTAAAGTTTACGGAAGAACTCGGATGCGTTTTTTTCGTGGATCTTGGATGATGTCCTGGAATATATGTCGAAATTGATTCCAAGACCCGTGAAGGAATCCTTGATAATCTTGTGATATTTGTCCACGATGTCCTGAGGTGAACATCCCTGACGTTTGGCGGCGATGGTGATAGGCACACCGTGCTCATCGCTTCCGCACACGTAAAGGACGTCTTCACCGCGCATTCTCAGATATCTCACATAGATATCCGCCGGAACATACACTCCGGCAAGATGGCCGATATGCACAGGACCGTTAGCGTACGGCAATGCGCATGTGACCAATGTTCTCTTGAATTTGCTGTCCATAATTATTTAATTGTTAATATTTTCCGTTATTCTGTCTACTGGACTCTCCCGAGTTTTCCGACGATTTTCTTCCTCAGCTCCACGACCTTCTGGAATTTCACCAGGATTTCCGCCTCTTCCGCCATGGTCTCCGGCGTCTTTTCCATACGTCCGAGTTCCTTCAGACGTGCGGCCAATGCCAACTCCTGCGACCTGACAATCTTGGAGTTGTAGACCATAATCGCTTTCGGCACCTGTATCACCAGGAAAGACGACTGCGATGTCATGGCATCGGAAAAGTTCTTGACCGTCAGCCTGTATTTTTCTTCCACCAAATCGCCCACGAGCGATGCCATTTCCCTGTCGGGACTGTTCATGAGACTTCTGATGATATCATCCTGTCCCAGAGTCGCATCCGCATCATAAAGTTTGAAATATTCATCGAATGTCCTGGCATACAAGCTGTTGGAAAACGGATGTTCTTCTATCGCATCACGTATGAAATCCGCCGCAGTGGTTTTCTCGCTGTCATAGAATTCCGAATCAGATTCGAAATCCATGGTGTCCAGTCCACTCACCAATATGAATTTCAGAAGGTCGCGTTCCACCGGCGCCATCACGGGATTTTCCAGATAGACGCCACCTGCATTCGCCCGGGCAGGAGCGGTGTCAGCCGGTACCGGAACATCTACAGGCTCCATCTGGCCATCCATGTAGCCATCCCCCGCAGGCTCGCCATAATCCTCAGGGAGCGGAATGGATTGACCGCCGGCATTGGCGCCAGCCGACTGTGGACCGGCATTGGCCCTGGCCTGTCTTTCCTCCCGCATCCGCTCGCGCTCCGCCTCCTTGCGCTCGTCATCGATCATCTTCTGCCTGGTATTCAGGATTCTGGCATAGAGCGCGTCCTCATTTATGCCGAATTTTACGGCTGCCGACTGCACGTAGACAGCGCGCTTTATCTGATCCGGAATCAGCGCGATCGTATCTGCAATATCATTGATCAGCTCCGCCTTCTTCAACGGGTCGTTGCCGGACTGGCCCAGCAGCAGGTCCGTCTTGTATTCGATGAAATCCTGCTCATTCGCCTGGAGAAAAGCCTGGACCTCCTCCAGATTATGCTTCTGCGAGTATGAATCCGGGTCATCGCCATCCGGAAGCAGCACCACGCGCACATTCAGTCCCTCCTTGAGTATCAATCCGATACCTCTCAACGCGGCATGAATTCCGGCGGCATCGCCATCGTACATTATGGTGACGTTGTCCGTAAATTTCTTTATCAACCGGATCTGCGGGACCGTCAATGATGTTCCGCTGGACGCCACGACGTTCGTGATTCCCAGCTGGTGCATCGACAGCACGTCCAGATAGCCTTCCACCAGATAGCATTTGTCCAGCTTCGATATCTCGCTCTTGGCGAAATAGATGCCGTACAGCGACCGGCTCTTGTCGTAAATCTCTGTCTCAGGGGAATTTACGTATTTTCCGATATTGGCGGTCTTGTAGTCCGACCGGAGCGTACGTCCGCCGAACGCTATGACTCTTCCGCTGACAGAATGGATCGGAAACATCGCCCTGTCATAGAATTTGTCTATCAGGCTGCCGTCATTCCTCTTGATGCAGACTCCGGTGGCCGTCAGGAATTCCTCCTTGTAGCCTTTCGCCAATGCGGCTTCCGCCAATGCGTGTCCGCTTTTCGGAGACCAGCCGAGTCCATATTTCTCAATCGTGGCATCTTCCAGGCCTCTGCTCCTGAAATAGGCATAACCGATGGATCTGCCTTCCTGCGTCTTCAGGCTGTCCTTGAAGAATTGCTCGGTATAATCCATCACCAGAAGCAGGCTTTCATTGCGCTGCCTTGCGGCAATCTCTTCCGGAGAATCTTCCTTTTCCTTTACTTCGATACCGTATTTCCGCGCAAGATATTTCAATGCCTCCACATACGTCATGCTTTCATGTTCCATCACGAAGCCGACAGCCGTGCCCGACTTTCCGCAACCGAAGCATTTGTAGATGCCTTTGGCCGGGGAAACGTAGAATGACGGCGTCTTCTCGTTGTGGAACGGGCAGCATGCAATGTAGTTGGCGCCCCGCCTCTTGAGGGAGACGAAGTCGCTTATGACATCGACTATCTGCGCCGAGTCCAGAATCTTATCTACGGTATCCTGGGGAATCATTGATCTTTACTGGTCGTCAACTTTGTGGTAATCAACGTCTTTCACATCGCCAAGACCCTGCGGTATGGAGTCATTGTCATCGGCATTGTCACGATTATATCTTATATCGTATTCGACTTTCGCCTTGGAAACCCTGCGCATGGAAATCAGTTCAGATATTCCGTAAAAAATCAGGAAAATGCCGGCAAGCACGCTCATAATCCTTTCCGAGAAAGGATTGAACAGCAATGTTATACCGCCAATGACTGCCAATATTGAAAGTATCAATGAGAAGCCGCCCATACCTACGAGAGACATCGTTCCGCCGAGGACAATCAGCTGGAGGATACCGAAGAGAAGTATCACGATACCTATAATAGTAACAATCGCGCCTGCGACCACGTTCGGGAAGCAGAACAGCAAAAGGCCTATTACAATGTCGACAATCGCATTGACCGACATCAATGCCATGGCGCCGGATTTCCTGTGCGCGAAGCCGTAACCCAATGATACCATGCCTGCTGCAAACAGGAATGCGGCAATGATTTTCACTACATTGACGGTAGCTTCGGTACTGAATACCATCACAAGGCCGATGCCGATGGCGGCCAGGGCACGCAATGCCGTGCTGAATTTATTGTTGTAACCAAATGTTATCATACGCTGACTGTTTTGTGTTCGTTTATTGATATACTTGCCACAAGTTTCGCAAGTTGTCATCAAACTTGCTGAACGTTAGTGCTAATTTGAGGGTTGTCTCTCGTTCGAAGTCGACAAGGCCGACACGCCGCAGAAGCTAGAACGGGAGGTCGTCGCCAGGCATATCATCGAATGTCGGAGCCGGGGCAGATGGCTGTGGCGCTGATGACGGGGCGAAACCTGCCGGCATGTCATACGATGCAGGAGCGCTCTGCTGATAGCCGGACGGAGCCTGTGCATAATTGCCTGCAGCCGGAGCTCCTGCCTTGCTTATTCTCCACGCCCTCAAATCAGTGTACCACTTGCCGTTGTACTCGCGGCTGGAGACATTGAACGACAACTTTATCTTGTCGCCGATCTGGAACTGCTCCAGTTCCTTGACTTTGTCCGCACCCCAGACATTGAAACAAGCCTTGGTCGGAAAGTTTCCTTCCTGATATTCTATCACGAAGTCCTGCTTGGCCCAGTCCCCTCTGGCCGATTTGCCCGACTGGACAGCAAGCTTCTGAATGAGTGTTCCTTCTATTTCCATAATTATCAATCTATTATATACAAAATTAAACCAAGTCAGAGGCTAGGTATCTCCTCCAACCATAATAATGCAAGTCCCGGATTTTCGCGCGGTTTTTACAATTCCGAGGTTTGCACGACAAAATTAGTAAATTTCAAGTAATTTTCCGCAGCCCGGATAAACATACAAAAACGGACCGCCAAACTTTCGTCCGACAGATCCGTTTTTCAATTATTTCGTCCGAAGACTTATTTCTCAGCCTCTTCTGCTACTTTTACTTTGTTGACCTTGACAAGTTCTACATCGAAGATAAGAGTGCTGTTAGGCTCGATACCTCTGGTACCATTCTCGCCATAACCGAGCTCTGAAGGAACGAAAAGCTGGATCTTTCCACCTTCTCCGATGAGCTGAAGGCCCTCTGTCCAACCTTTGATCACACGGTTGAGAACCATTCTTACGCCTTCGTCATTCTCAGGAGACTCATCGAACTTGGTGCCGTCAGTAAGAGTACCCTTGTAGTGAACGAACACTGTATCGGTCTCGCTTGGCTTCACATCGTTACCAGCCTCGATGATGATATACTGAAGACCGCTCTCGGTAACCTGTACGCCGGCTTTCTTGCTGTTTTCAGCGAGGAACTTGGTCTCTTTCTCCTTGTTCAGGGCCATGGTGTAATCACGTCTCTTGGCGAGGTATGAGTTGAACACTTCGTTAAGTTTCTCAGGATCAACCTTGAACTGCTTTGCATAAGTAGAGTCACGATAGTCACCCTTAGCCTTCAAAAAATCCTTGATACCCTCTTCGATGAGCCTGTAGTTGAGATCGTCACCGAAATTGTAACCCTTTATGAATGAACCGAAGTTGATACCCATAAGGTAGCTGACCTCGTTGATCTCCGACTTGCTTGGTCTGAAATCCCTAGGATCTGCAGGCTTTACTGTCTTGGTAGAATCTGCACCCTCAACAGTTGCTTTTGCTCCATTTCCCTCGGAGCAAGACGCTGCCAGTGCTACAACGAGCGCAGCGGCGATAAATCTGAATGTCTTCATTATTATAAGATGTTTAATGTTTCTGTTCTGCCAGCCGCCGGGATAATTTTCACCATGGCGACAAACAGCCGCAAATATCGCAATTTTATTTGAAAGACAGAAACAATTTTTGATTGTACGAAATTATTTGTTAAATTTGGTATACGTTAAAAACTATACACCAGATTGAAACTACTCACGCCTATGGCTATCAGTTCGGCAGAAATTCATTCAAAACTGAAGGAATTCTTTGGTTATACCGGCTTTAAGGGTGACCAGGAGAAGATCATCACGAATCTTCTTCAGGGCAATGACGCTTTCGTCATCATGCCTACGGGTGGAGGCAAATCATTGTGCTACCAGCTCCCGGCGCTGCTCATGCCCGGGACCGCCATCGTCGTCTCCCCTCTTATCGCATTGATGAAGAATCAGGTAGATGCCATCCGGGGATTCGTTTCCGGAAATGAAGGCATTGCACATTTCCTGAATTCATCATTGAACAAGGCTCAAATCGCCGAAGTGGCCGCAGACTTGAAAGCCGGCGTGACGAAGCTTCTCTACGTGGCGCCGGAGAGCTTGACCAAGGAGGAGAACATTGCCATCCTGAATGATGTGCACATCTCGTTCTATGCCATTGACGAGGCGCATTGCATTTCGGACTGGGGACATGATTTCCGTCCGGAGTACAGGCGTATCCGTCCGATAATCGACGAAATAGGAAGAGCCCCGATCATTGCATTGACAGCGACCGCCACCCCGAAAGTGCAGAGCGACATCGTAAAGAATCTCGGCATTTCAGAGGCGCAGGTGTTCAAATCTTCTTTCAACAGGCCGAACCTTTATTACGAGGTACGTGACAAGGTGGAGCCTGACAAGGACATCATCCGCTATATAAAACAGAATCCGGGCAAGGCCGGAATCATATATTGCCTCAGCCGCAAGAAAGTCGAAGAGCTTGCTCAGGTATTGGTAATCAACGGAATACGTGCCGTGCCATATCATGCAGGCCTGGATGCCAAGGTCAGGGCCGAGAACCAGGACCGTTTCCTGATGGAGGATGTGGACGTGATCGTGGCGACCATCGCATTCGGAATGGGAATCGACAAGCCGGATGTGCGTTTTGTCATCCACTACGACATCCCGAGAAGTCTGGAAGGCTATTATCAGGAAACCGGAAGGGCGGGCCGTGACGGCAAGGAAGGTGTCTGCATCGCATACTACAGTTATAAGGATATCCGCAAGCTGGACAAGTTCCTGCAGAGCAAACCGGTCGCCGAACAGGAAATCGGGCGTCAGCTGCTGATGGAGACATTGGCGTACGCCGAGTCCGGAGAATGCCGCAGGAAGCTGTTGCTCAGCTACTTCGGTGAAGATTACCCGGAAGACAATTGCGGCGCTTGCGACAACTGTCTGAACCCGAGGCCGAAATTCGACGCGCGGAAGGAAATGGCCCTGGCCATAGAACTGGTGAAGTCGCTGCCGGAGCATTTCAAAGTCGAGCATCTTGCCAATGTCCTTACGGGTGTCGCCAACGGCATGATCAAGTCATATAAACATGACAAGCTGAAATTCTTCGGAGCGGGGTCAGACCACACCGTGCGTTTCTGGGAAATGATTCTGCATCAAGGACTTATAAAGCACTTCCTGGGCAGGGACATTGATTCCTACGGATTGCTGACCGTGACGGAAGAAGGCCTGAAATTCGCGGAGAAACCTTACGAACTGATGCTTTCCGGCGACAGGAATTTCTCGGAAAGCACTGATGATGAGGATGATGACGATTCACCTGTTCCGGCAAAAGGAGGCCAGGGCGGCGACCAGGTACTTCTTTCAATGCTGAAGGACCTCAGACGTTCAGAGGCGAAGAAACTTCATCTCCAGCCGTGGGTCATCTTCAGCGACGTTTCGCTGGACGACATGTCCATAATGTACCCGGAGACATTGGATGAGCTCATCAAGTGCCAGAGTGTCGGAGAGGGAAAGGCGCGCAAATACGGCAAGCCGTTCATCGAATTGATCACGCGCTACGTGGAGGAAAACGAAATTTCCCGCCCGGATGATTTCGTGGTAAGGTCTATGCCGAACAAATCATCTGACAAGATATTCATTATCACCAGCATAGACAGGCGGATGGACCTGGAGGACATTGCAGACGCCCGCAACATGGACATGAACGAGCTTCTGTCCGCAATGGAAGACATCGTGGAGTTCGGCACGCGTCTGAATCTGGACTATTACATTGACCAGAACATTGATGCTGACGTAGTTGATGAGATTTACGAGTATTTCAAGGACGAGGCAGAGTCCGGTTCTCTCGAAGATGCGATCCAGGCGCTCGGCGGCGATTATGAAGAGATGGAGATCCGTCTTGTAAGACTGAAATTCTTGTCGGAGGTGGCCAACTAAGCTAGGATTTTACCATTACCAGACGTCTCGCTTCGTAGTGGGCGAGGTATCTGAAGCCGCACGATTTTATCAGTTCGGCGAAATAACCGAAATTGAACCCGGTCCGGCACGCATCGTGCGAATCGGAGCCGAGACTTATTATCTCACCTCCCAATTCCATGTAGCGCTGGAGAATGTTCCTGTCCAGTTCAGGAGTTCTGCCATGCAGTTCCTGATATGTTTTCGTATTGATTTCCAATGCCTTGCCGTTCTCGGCCAGATAACGTAGAATCGCATCCAGCAAATCCGGAAAGTCCTTGTAGAATATGCTCATCTGCGGATAAGGAGCATAACGTGTCACATAATCATAATGCCCCATGATGTCGAAACGGTCCCCGAGCCATACCATCTCCTCGTACAAGGTCTCCAAGTAATGCCCGTATGCTTCACGCCAATCCTTGCCCTCGTAATATCCGCCCCAGAACGGGTCCGTATCATCGAGATAATGCACTGAGGCAATGATTTCATCGAAACTGTGCTCTGCCAGGTGCTTCGCAATCTTCTCCCTCTCACTCTTCTGCACGCCTATCTCAATGCCTTTGAACACTTTAAAGCCTTCCGGAATCACGACACCCCTGTTTTCAGGTTTGCTGCGATCCAATATTTCCCGGGTATGCACAAGGGCATTGACCCTGTCAATTTCCTGATTCCGTGCACCGACGTCGAAAACTTCCGAGACGTAGTCCTCGTGGTCCGCCTTCATCGGAGGAACGAAAAAATCGCAGTGGTCGGTGAAGCAGAGGCCGCCCAACCCCTTTCGGATGGCCTCTGCCGTAGTCGCCTCCACTGTCGTGCGTTTCCCGTCGAACGAGAATTGACAATGATTATGATTGTCGTAAAGCATCAGCTCAAGCCGTCAATGTGTCCGTCAACCACGTCAATTCTCAATGCCTGAGGCGATTTCGGCAGTCCCGGCATCCTGATGATGTCTCCTGCGATAGCCACAATCATCTCCGCACCGGCATTGATGACGATGTCCTTGATATCGAACTCGAAGCCTTCCGGCGCACCATAGAGTTTCTGGTCCTGGGAGAACGAGTATTGGGTCTTGGCGATGCAGACAGGGAATTTCGCGTAAGCCGTGCCTTCGATCTTCGCGAGCATCTTGCGGGCCTCCGGACTGAATTCCACCATTCCGGCGCGATAAATTTCCTTCGCCACGCCAACTATCTTGTTTTCAATGCTTTCCTCGTCATTGTAGATAAACTTGACAGGCTCCGACGGCTGCTCGTCAATGGTCTTTACCACCAGTTCCGCGAGCTCAACGGCGCCATCGCCTCCGCGTGCAAATGCATCATTGAGGGCGAAAGGTACTCCAAGTTCGGCGCAATGTTCCCTGACCATCTGAATTTCTTCGTCGCGGTCATCGCCGAATTTGTTGAAGCATACCAGTACGGTCTGGCCGAATTTCCGCATGTTTTCAATGTGCCTGTCCATATTGGCAAAACCCTTTCTGACGCCTTCTGCCGAGGCCTCGCTGATTTTGTCGACAGGAACATCGCCGTGCATCTTGAGTCCGCGGAGAGTTGCCACCAGAATCGTCAACGAAGGATTCAGCCCGCTCTTGCGGCATTTGATATCGAAGAATTTCTCTGCACCGAGATCGGCACCGAAGCCGGCTTCCGTCACCACATAGTCGCCGTAAGTCATTGCCATCCTGGTAGCCAGGATAGAGTTGCAGCCATGTGCGATATTGGCGAAAGGACCTCCATGGATAAATGCAGGCGTGCCTTCCGTGGTCTGCACCAGATTCGGGTTCATCGCATCGAGAAGCAGGGCGACAATGGAGCCGGCCACGCCCATATCCTTCACGGTAAACGGCTTGTTGTCAAGAGTATAGCCGAGCAGAATGTTTTCTATTCTACGTCTGAGGTCATTTATATCCTTGGAGAGGCAGAGTATCGCCATGATTTCAGATGCAGGAGTGATGTCGAATCCTGATTCCTGGACAAGGCCGTTGGAATGTGGCCCGAGCCCTGTCACGATATGCCTGAGCGAGCGGTCATTGACATCGAGTACGCGTCTCCAGAGAATCTGCTTCAATCCGAAGCCTTCTGCCTGATGCTGATACAGATAGTTGTCCAGCAATGCCGATATCATATTGTTGGCAGATGTAATGGCGTGGAAGTCTCCCGTGAAATGCAGGTTTATCTTTTCCATAGGAAGAATCTGCGCATATCCGCCGCCGGCTGCTCCGCCTTTCATTCCGAAGCAAGGTCCGAGAGATGGCTCACGCAGCGCTGCAACTGCCTTTTTCCCGATTTTGTTCAATCCAAGCGCCAGACCGACCGAGACTGTGGTCTTGCCGATGCCGGCTTTAGTAGGGGTGATGGCCGTCACGAGGATAAGTTTGCTTTTCTTGACTTTTTCCTCGTCAATGAGTGTGAGCGGCACCTTCGCCATGTTTTTTCCATAAGGTTCCAGTTCGTCCTGAGGAATCCCCAACTGGTCAGCAATTTCCGTCACAGGCTTCAGCCTGATGCTCCTGGCAATCTCGATGTCTGATTTCATAGCTCGCGTTTAATAGTACAACAATTCAAGTTTCGCAAGTCATCAACTTGCTGAACATCAGCACGAATTTGAGGGTTGTCGCTCGTTCGAAGACCGTAAGGCCAACGCGCGTTTATCACGTTACCCTCTCCCTAAATCCCGGGTCTCGGGGAAGGGACTTGCCCACGCCCTCGCGGGCTCTATAAGCGGTGTTTCGCACTTGCGAAACTTGAGTTAAACAAAATGCGAATATACGAAAAGGCCGTGGTAATCGAAATAGCGGAGAGCTATTTTTCCCAGTTTGTATATGGATTTTTTGTCAATGCCGCATTATAGTAGCGGCTGTCGCCGGTAACCTCGTCACCTAGCCAATCCGGTTTTTCGAAAGCCTCGTCTTCACAAGAAAGTTCAATTTCCGCCATGACCAGGCCCTCATTGTCCCCGTAGAACTCATCTACTTCGAATGTATGTCCCGCATAATCAACCAGATACCGGGTCTTGTCGATAACTCCAGGCTCACATAGTCCGAGCAATGCCAATGCATCATCCACGGAAATCTCCTTTTCCCATTCAAACCGGCTCACGCCACGAATGTCGCTCTTGCCTTTAACCGTGATAAATCCCTGATTGTCACGCACTCTTACACGCACCGTCCTTTCCGGCACGGAGCTCAAATATCCCTGACTGATGCGCATGGCCTTCTTCGCCGACGACTTGAATTCGCCACGCACCAAAAATTTCCTTTCAATTTCCTGTCCCATAGCTTTATAATTTTTCACCCCACCCCGTTTCTGCCCCCATCTTCTCCTACGAGCATCTCGCCCCGTGCGTGATAAAACGTTTTCCACGCACGTCACCTTGAAAAATCACTTCCTCGTAAGCATTAAAACGTTTTCCACGCACGAGAGCCAGAGTTCCCAGCTCCGTCCGAGGTGGCTCCTCGGGAGGCATGGTCGCCCGTGACCTTGTGAACGGGGTGGCAGGCGCAGCCTGACGGGGATGAGCGAAGCGAACCTCCCGAGGAGCCACCTCGGACGGAGCGCCACACAAACCTCATCGACCAAATTTAGTCACAATAAACAGCAACCACAAAAAAAATGTCAGAGCCTACAAGACCCTGACACTATCTACTCAAGTTTCGCAAGTTGTCAAACGTACTGAACGATAGCACGAATTTGAGGGGCGTCACTCGTTCGAAGGCCGTAAGCCCAACGCACTTTTTTTCTCACACGTTACCCTCACCCTAAATCCCTCCCCTCGGGGAAGGGACTTACCTACGCCCTCGCGGGCTCTACAAGAGGTGTTTCGCACTTGCGAAACTCGGATTATCTATGAATAAACATCACCCTAAAGCAGGCAAACAAATCAGTCCAACTTGTGGATTGCAAGACCTGAACGGAGCTTCGGCTCGAACCATGTGGTCTTAGGAGGCATGATGTTGCCGCTGTCGGCGATGTCGGTGAGCTGCTTCATGGAAACAGGATAAAGCGCGAAAGCGACCTTCATCTCACCATTGTCCACGCGGCGGGAAAGCTCACCGAGACCACGGATTCCACCTACGAAATCAATACGTTTATCCGTGCGGAGATCCTTGATACCCAAAATCTTGTCAAGAACCAGATTCGAAAGGATCGTCACATCGAGGACGCCGATAGGATCCTTGTCATCATATCTTCCGGCCTTTGCCTCAAGAGAGTACCACTTGCCCTCCAGATACATGGCGAAGTTATGAAGGTGGGAAGGACGATATTCGCCTTCGCCGTCATAAGGCTTCACGTCGAAATCCTTGCCGAGAGCCTCGATGAACTGCTCTGGAGAAAGACCATTGAGATCCTTGACCACGCGGTTGTAATCGATAATCTTCAACTGGCTTTCAGGGAAGCAGACCGTCATGAAATAATTGTACTCTTCCTGGCCTGTATGGTTCGGATTACCTTCTCGCTTTTCAGCACCGACACGTGCAGCTGCAGCTGTACGATGATGACCATCAGCTACATAGAAAGCATCGACCTTGGTCGTGAAGATCTCCGTGATGCGGGAAATCACTGCATCGTCATCGATTACCCAGAAAGCATGACCGAAGCCATTCTCATCTGTAAACGAATACTCCGGCTCTCCGGAAGCAGCTTTTGCTACTATTTCATTGAGCTCCGCATTGTCCTTATACGCGAAGAACACAGGCTCGATATTGGCATTCTGGATTTTCACATGAATCATGCGGTCATCCTCCTTGTCCTTGCGGGTAAGCTCATGCTTTTTGATCTTGCCGTCGGAATAGTCATCGGTATGGGCGCAAAGCACCAGACCATACTGTGTTCTTCCGTCCATGGTCTGGGCATAGACATAATAGCAAGGCTTGACATCCTGAACGAGCCATCCTTTCTTCTGCCACTCGGCAAAATTCTGCACAGCCTTGTCATATACACGACTGTCGTGATCAGGAAGTATAGGATTGAAATCAATCTCAGGCTTGGTTATATGAAGCAGGGATTTCTCGCCGGCCATGTTCTTCGCCTCTTCTGAGTTCAATACATCATAAGGAGGTGCAGCTACTTCAGTAACAATATCTTTCGGCGGTCTGACAGCCGCAAATGGTTTTACTTTTACCATCTCAATCTACTATTTTCAAATTCCGCGAATGGAGCAGTTTCATACCGGACTCCATTCGTGGAACCTATGTTTTATTATTTGTTGACCTGGAACTTGGTGCAGCCGTCGGCGAAATATGCTACGATCTGACGGGCAGCTGCAAGACCGGCATTGATATTGGCCTCTGCAGTCTGGGCACCCATCTTCTTAGGAGTAGCGAACACGCGGGTTCCGAATTTCTCCTTCAACACATCGATATTGTCAGGAGCAACGTCTGTAATGTACTTGAGATCAGGACGATCCTCCAATGCCTTCTCCAATCCTGCCTCGTCGATGACTTCCTTGCGGGCAGTATTTACGAGGGTCGCGCCCTTAGGCATGGATGTAATCAATTCGTAGTTGATGCTGCCGATGGTCTCAGGTGTAGCAGGGATATGCACTGACACGAAATCAGAATTTGCATACAGATCCTTCACGGAAGCGACAGGTGTAGCGCCAGCCTCGGCAATCTTCTCTGCAGGAATGAAAGGATCCACTGCAAGAACGCTCATACCGAGAGCCTCAGCTTTCTTGCCAACGAGTCTGCCGACATTGCCAAATGCCTGGATACCAAGCCTCTTGCCGGAAATCTCGCATCCGGAAACAGGGGTAAACTGGTTACGGCACATGTAAATCATCATGGCAATCGCCAACTCTGCGACAGCATTGGAATTCTGTCCAGGAGTATTCTCCACGACCACGCCGCGCTCCTTGGAAACGACCAGGTCAATGTTGTCGAAACCTGCACCTGCACGAACGACAATCTTCAGTTTTCCTGCAGCCTCGAGAACAGCAGGAGTAACTTTGTCAGACCTGACGATCATAGCATCCACATCAGCGACAGCATTGATAAGATCCTGCGCCTCTGCATATTTCTCAAGAAGGACTACCTCATGTCCGGCGCCTTCAAGAATTTCTCTGATTCCCGCTACAGCTGCAGCTGCAAATGGTTTCTGAGTAGCCAACAATACTTTCATGACAAGTGGGTTTTATTTTTTCATTGATTCAAACTCTTTCATGCACTCTGTGAGAGCTGTAACATCCTCAACCGTACATGCATTGTAGATGGATGCGCGGAATCCGCCGACTGACCTGTGGCCCTTGAGACCGACCATGCCCTTGCCTTTGGCGAATGACATGAACTCGTCCTGAAGATTCTCGTAACCTGGAGCCATCACGAAGCAGACGTTCATGAGCGAGCGGTCTTTTTCTGCTGCGGTTCCTACGAAGAGGGAGTTGCGGTCAATCTCACCATAGAGCAATTTGGCCTTCTCCATGTCATACTTGTGAATAGCCTCGACGCCACCCATGCTCTTCACCCATTTGAGGGTCTCGTTCATCACGAAGATGGAGAATACAGGAGGTGTGTTGAACATTGACTCCTTGTCGATATGTGTACGGTAGTCAAGCATTGTAGGAATATAACGGCTGACCTTTCCGAGAGCGTCCTTGCGGATAATCGCGAATACGACGCCGGCAGGGCCTACGTTCTTCTGTGCGCCACCATAAATGAGGGCATATTTGCTGACGTCCACCGGACGGCTCATGATGTCAGAAGACATATCCGCGATAAGAGGAACAGGGGAAATGATATCCTCCTTGATTTCCGTACCGTAAATGGTATTGTTCGTCGTGATGTGGAAATAGTCAAGGTCCGTAGGAATCTCGTATCCCTCAGGAATATACGAGTAATTCTTGTCTGCAGAAGATGCGAGCGCATAAGCATTGCCAAGTCCCTGAGCCTGCTGGAGAGCCTTGTGTGCCCACACGCCGGTATCAAGATATGCAGCCTTGTTCTCCAGGAAGTTCATAGCGACATAAAGGAACTGAAGGCTGGCACCGCCGCCGAGGAAAATCACCTCATGGGTATCAGGGATGTGGAGCAATTCTTTCCAATTCGCGCGAACCTCATCCATGACCTCACCCCATTCTTTCGACCTGTGCGATACGGAAAGCACTGATATTCCAGTGTTCTTGAAATTCTTGAGCGCCTCGATAGAATTGTCAATGGCCTGCTGAGGCAGAAGGCATGGCCCGGCATTAAAGACGTGAACGTTCGCCATAATTATAAAAATTAAATAAAAATCAAACAACGATTCGGATTTTGCTTTCCAAATCGTTGTAAAGATAATGATTATTCAGAAAAAACAAAAGATTTGATAAAAATTATCAACTTTCTATTCTTTCTATCTGTAACCGAGAAGATAAGAAATCACGGCCATGCGCACATACATGCCGTTCCGTGCCTGCTCGAAATAATATGCGTAAGGCGTATCGTCCACATCCCGGGCGATTTCCGTAATACGTGGAAGCGGATGGAGAATCTTCATGTTAGGCTTCACATTGCCCAGCATTGACGCAGTCAGCTCATAGACATCCTTCACGCGGTCGTAATCCTCCTTGCTCGGGAAACGTTCCTGCTGGATTCGCGTCATATATAATATGTCACAATCGTCGAGATGTTTTTCGAGGGACTCGGTTTCCTCATACGGGATATGTTTCTCCTCCAGCTCCTTCAGATACTTGTGCGGCATCTTCAGCTCGTCCGGTGCCGTGAAAATGTAGCTTGGGGAAAAATCAGACATCGCCTCGGAGAGCGAGTGCACGGTACGTCCGTATTTCAAGTCGCCTACCATATTGATCGTCAAGCCGTCCAGCTTACCCTGAGTCTGGCGGATGGAATACATGTCCAGAAGCGTCTGGGTAGGATGCTGATTCGAACCGTCGCCGGCATTGACCACAGGGACAGGGGAAACGCCTGCAGCAATGGCAGCAGCTCCTTCCACAGGATGGCGCATCACGATCATATCCACGTAGTTGGAGACAATCCTGATGGTATCTTCAAGGGTTTCGCCCTTGGTAACGCTGGTGTTACGGGAATCCGGAAATCCGATGACACGGGCGCCAAGACGGTTCACAGCCGCCTCGAAAGAAAGCCTCGTCCTCGTGGACGGTTCGAAGAACAGACAGGCAATGACTTTCCCCGCAAGGAAATTCTGTTCATGATTTTTCTCAAATTCCTTGGCCACATCCAGGATATGAAGGATCTCATCCTTCGAAAAATCCCTGATTGAAATCAGACTTTTAGGCATAATGCTCATTATTATTTAATTAAGTATCGTTGTTTCTTCATGTTTCCGAAGTCGCCGGTCCCTCCTCCTCTGCAGTGCAATCATCAATGTTGCCGACACGCTCCAGGAAATCCGATTCCGAGGAAAGGCGCACTTTCACCGTCATCGAGCAATCGGTGCCGAAATCCTGCCCGCTCTGTTCCAATGACATGTCCTTCGCCATCTTCATGACGCTGTTCATCGCCAGATAGCCGAAGCGGAGACGATACCGTTTCATCGCTACCTTCGTGATTATCACCGCATTGGAAATGGCATCCGCAGTAGACGTCTTATATGCACGGATCAGGCCGGGAATACCCAACTTGATTCCGCCGAAATAGCGGATGACGACAACGAGTATATCACTGAGGCAATTGAAATCAATCTGTCCGAGAATCGGACGTCCCGCAGAAGAAGACGGCTCCCCGTCATCATTGGCCCTGAACACATCTCCGCGATAGCCGAGACGGTACGCATAACAATGATGCCTGGCGTCATGGTACTCCTTTTTCAAAGAACCGACAATCATCTTCACTTCCTCCTCCGACTCGACCGGATAGGCTTTCGCAATGAATCTGCTTCCATTGTCCTTGAAGAGTCCTTCCGATTCTCCGGAAATACTCCTGTAGGTATCAGGAATGATGATTTCGTTCTTTTCCATGGCCTCAAAATTAGCTAAAAACACGTTATTATGCAACGGAACGGAAATATTTTGTTAACTTTGGCACTTGTTAGGAAAGCTACATTCTTGTCTTTGACACTTAGATAGGGCTATATCTATGATATATCAAGTCCCCAGACCGCTGTAATGGCGATTTGGGGATTATGATTTTTTTCTGACTTTTTTGTAGTAGATAAGCCTTTGAGGCGCCGTATGGTCAAGGGACTTCGGACCGGTACGCACCTGTCGGTGCTATCCCTCCCACGCCTTTGGCGCGGGTCCCTCCCGCTCACGCAGCCACGGGCGGATACGCCGTCCGAAGTCCCTTGACCATCCGGCTCTACTGTTTGTTGTTTTCCTCTTCATCTTTCTCGCGTTTCTTAGTCTGGGCGATGATGTTCCTCATCTTCTGTTTGGTGACTATCTGCGTGTCGGTTCTGAACCCTGCACTGCCGTGAAGGTGGTTGGTGAGGTCCGTTCGGGTGTATGTCGGAACATACCCCTCGCCGGCTATACTGAGGAAGTTCATTGAACGCAAAGTATCGACTATCTCCTCTATTGTGAAGTGCCTGCCGCCACGGTTGACCTTCTTTTCCAGATACTTGTATATAAGCAGTGCCAAAAAACAGGTGAGGAAGTGTGCCTTGATGCGGTCGTCCCTTCTTACATAGACCGGTCTTGCCTCAAAGTCGGTTTTCATAATGCGGAAGCCGTTTTCAATGATCCATCGCCCGCTATTCAGTTTGATGATGATTGGTGCCGGATCCTTAAGAACCGTACACAGGGCGTAAAAGCCGTCGAAGCGGGCTTCCTGGTCTATCATTTCCTGATTGAGGGAAAAATTTTCAATTTGGGCAAGTTCCCCGTCCGTGGTGCAATGCTCGGCTTTGATGAAGCGCTTCGCGTCATTCGGGCTCTTGCGTTTGGATGTCGCTCCCTTCCCCTTTTCCAGCAGAGCCATTGCACGTGTTACCTGCCGGTTACGGACATGGGCAAGATAATCCCGGTACTTAAAGGAGAAGGTTACGATGATGCGCTGCTCCAGTGTCTCACCCGTTGACATCGGCGTAGGGTTCCAGATTTCTTTGAAGAAAAGGGTATCATAATGCTCTTCCTCACCTAATGTGCTGATATCAAACTCTTTATCGGAACCGTCAACGCGCCAACCCTTGCTGTCCAGTGCCCACTTTTGCAGGTCCTGTTTTAACTTCTTTAAGGACTGTACTGTAATGAACGCTCTGTCCCCGATACTGTCATTCTTGCGGTTATCGTAAGATGACAGACCGCCGTCAGTACACACCACCAACTTTGACAGACCGAACTTGTCCTTGAGTATCTCCTCCATAGGTTTGAGCGTGCTGGTCTCCGCCTTGTTCCCCGGCTCGATGCACATCGCCAGCGGGAAGCCGTCGTGGTCCATAAACAACCCCATCTGAACGATAGGAAGCGCACGCCCCTCCTTGCAGTGACCGAACTGCACCAGACCGCCTTCCTCATCCCACTCGAAGAAGTAATTAGTCAGGTCATAATATATGACACCGGTATTGCGCTTTCCAAGTTTCAGACTACGTTTGTACACGTCAGCCTGGATTTCATTGAACTCTTCGGCAAGCAGCGACAGATCCCTGTACACTTGCTCCAGAGTGCATTCCGGCTGCTCGAAGAACTTACCGGCATCCTCAAGAGAGGAACGTTTCGAACCGGGATAAAGTATCCTTGTATATATCAGCATCGACAGAATGCTGTTCAGGTCATACTTGAGCAGTTTATGCTTTTTAGCTATCTTCTTGCAGATATAGTCCAGCCCCAATTCATAGTATATCTTCTGCAGGAACAGGTAACCGCCGTTGTAGCTGCGCTGTTCTCCCTTCTGTATGTACGCTTTCGGATTGTATTCCACGACGACATTCTTGTTCTCTTCTTTCTCAATGGCTGTCATCTCTGCAACTCTGGCACGAGCCCATTCAATAGGATCTTCGCCGTCCAGCTTTTCACGAAGTTCCTCGACGGTTCCGAACTTCTCAACGACTTTGGTGGTGCTTTTTCCTTCATCTGTGCGGTATCCCTTGATGGCATACAAGTATGTGAAGCGTCCGCTTTGTTTAACTACAAGTCTCATATCTGCGATATTTACTAATATATACCACAAATATAGAAAATAAATTTGACAAAAAAAGAGTTCTGAACGAACTCTATCAAATATTTTTGATTTTAAAGTGTCAAACTCCCGACACATAGCCATTCTGGCGAATCTCTGAAAAATTCTGTATTCCAATAGGGTACCACATTTCTTAACCGTTTTATGTTACAAACAAAGATATAAATTATTTGGTGAATTCCTGCTTACGTGAAGACAAATGTATTTTAGGCAAACTGAATGTGTCTTTTTTTCCTATATTTGCAAATCATCAAAGGGAAGTTATCTTATGAATTGTGGCCTTGATAATTTTATATCCAACTTCAAGAATCTATATGAAAGAGGTCTTGCTTTTGCAAAGGCTTTTGTTTTTGATGCAAATCTTGCGGAGGATATAACATCTGAGTCTTTGATTGTACTATGGAATAAACTCAGGGAAGGTCAGCATATTGAACAGCCTCAAATATATTTGTTTGCAATAATAAGAAACAAATCTCTTGAAAGTTTGAGGAATCAGAAGTCAGCTCTATTGTTCAGGAATGTTTTGACATCAGAAAGTGAAAGGGATTACAATCTCAGAATCAAGTCAGCCGAGGCTTGCGACCCTAAACTCTTATACTCAAAGGAAGTTCAATCAATTATAAAGGACTGCCTGAAAGACCTTGGAAGCCAAACCAGAGCAGTTTTCATACTCAGCCGTCATGAAGGATTGTCCAACAAGGACATTGCTACGAAACTTGGATTGTCTCCCAAGACTGTGGAATATCACATAACCAAAGCATTGAAATTTTTTAAGGAAAAACTAAAGGATTATCTTCCTTTATTACTTTTCTTCTGCATAAATCTATAGAAATCGAAAAAAATCAATTTTCGACAAGGGTAGAACGGTTATTATGCAAGTATCCTTCAGCTAACCACTGAAAAATTATGAACAATAACCGTTATTTAGCGATAGCCGTCATAGCATCGTGTATTTGGGCGACGGATGCTCAAGCTCAGTTCAAGTTTGATAACGCTGCGGAAATTGAAGCAGCACATTTGGGAGTAGAACGGGCTGCGCGTGTCTATTTTGCCCATTACCAGTCCCTGGCCAGCGACAACTATCAGACGCGATGGGTGCAGATTGACCTCGGCAGCGAAAAGACATTCGATGCTGTAAAACTTCTTCCGGACAATCAGGAAGGAAGCCATCTTTCCTTCGGCTTCCCGACACACTTCAAAATTGAGGTCAGCAATGACTCAACCTTTGCCGCTTCGTCTATGTATGCCGACTATTGTGTAAAAATGGATGGCTACTCCAGTACAGAGAATGAGACGCTGACAATCAAAAAGCAGGTTTCTGCAAGGTATATCCGCCTGACAGCAATAATACTTCGTGACTCGAGGTTGGCAATGCAAAAGATAATGGTATTCTCCCACGGGAAGGATATTGCGGAAGGATGTTATGTTACTGAGTCAGACCCTGCTCCCGGCAACAATCCTCAGGCTCTCACTCGACCGGAACGTCCAATGGGGGAATATGTTGTGACCGACAACCCGCAGAATGTGATACTGCCAGAGGACTGGCATCCGGTGCCTGATGTGGTCACAACTCCTCTTAAGAATATTACGCTTGGTCAGGGCCTTTTCAGGAAGGTAATGGAGAATAATGTCCATTATCTGATGAATTCTTTTACTCTTGATGAACTTGTATATAATTTCCGCCAGAAGGCTGGTCTGCCTATACCTCAAAGGAACGAACGACATAGTTATTTTTGGACAGACCAACTTCCGGGCTCTGCAGCAGGACGATTCCTTATGGGTGCAGGCGGTACTCTGAGGTGGATGGATGACGATGCTTTACGTGCAAGGATGGATAGTGTGATAAATGTAATCGAGCAGTGCAAAGAACCTGACGGCTATCTGATGGCTTATCCCAAGAGTGCAATCTTTGATTTCGAGAACGGTGCCTATGTCCGTTCCTGGGTTACTCACGGACTGATTGAGGCCGGATATGCAGGCAACCCTAAGGCCTTCGGGCTGTTGCGTGATTTCTATGATTGGTTCGAGTCTTCCCCTTTCCTTCCCGAGATGCTGAGAAGACCCGGGCAGGGAGTTCAGGGTGCCATTCCGCTTACCAGGACTTATTTCTCTCCGGTAGGAAAGACTGACGAAATATGTGTAATGCAACGCTATTTCCAACAGAACTATTGGATGGATTGGCTCAAGGATCGCAATACTGATGCAATTTGGAAATATCCTTACGACCGTCCGCACAATTACCTTGTAACTGCTGTGGAGCCGTATCTGGATCTCTACCGTGCTACTGGCGATGAAAACTATCTTGAAGCTGTGCTTGGATTCTGAGACCTGTTCCACGACAATTGGGAGCACATCGGAGGCTCACTCGCAATCAACGAGGGTTATTTCCCTTATCCACCAAAGTCGCTCTTTTTGAAGGCTAATACCGGAGAATTGTGCGGCAATGCGTTTTGGGTGAAACTTAACCAGAGATTGCATAATCTTTACCCTTATGAAGAAAAGTATGTCTCAGAAATCGAAAAGTCCCTATATAATGTCATTATTCCTAACCAAGTGGGAGACAGAGGTATAGCCTATTTTGCAAGAATGCATGGCAGGAAACAGGGGTATTTGCCGGATGGTGTTCAGATCAATCTGTTCGAGGCCTCCACTCTCTCCTATGAAATTAACGGCAGGAGTTTCGAATTGTGTATGCAGACCCGGTTCCCTTATTCAAAGGAAGTCGACATTACCATTTCCTGTGATTCCCCTCTGGATGCCAGCCTTGAGATTCGAGTTCCGGAATGGGTAGCCAAGTCTCTTGCAGTCAATCTTAACGGGAAGAAAATTGCAAGCGGAAAGCCGGGAACCTATATTCAATAAGCACTAAAAGACAAATGGACAGAAGACAATTCATGCAGCTGTCCGCTGCGGGACTGCTGGGACTTACAGTGGGAGGACAGATTTCCCTCGAGGCAAAAAGAATGAGAAAAAAATGGTGATTATTCCATTGTCATTCTTGGAGATACACATTTTGACACAGAACCAGTCGATGTTTATCATTCGAACTATAACGAACCCGTCGAATGGCTCAACTGTGTGCAGCTCGAAGAATTCAGGCGCAACGGCGAGATGTGGCGCGAGCGTTGTCCGCGACTGCTCAACAATGCCGCGAGACTTATAGACAGAAAGACAAGGATGGTCTTCCAGATGGGCGACCTTATCCAGGGCGACTGCGGCAAGGGAGAAGTACATCAGAAAATGCTCAGCGATGTGATGAACCATTTCAAGGGCGTGCTCGGAGGCCTGCCATTCGTGACTGTCTGCGGCAATCACGACATACGCGGTACGGATGCGGAGAAGACCTATCACGATTATATGCCAAAGCGTATGAGCGAGGAACTGGGTGCTCCTGTGGAAAAGACCACTTTCTCATTCAAGATAGGAGATGATGCATTCATTTTCATCGATTTCAACAGTCCGGATGATGAGGCTATAGAACAGTGTCTGAAGGATACTGAGGGCGCGCGCTACACTTTCATAGTCAGCCACGGTCCTGTCTTCCCTATTGACGGAGACAGCGTCAGATGGTTCTTCCACGGCGGTGCATCGGAGAAGCATACTGAGAAGAGGCGTTATTTCCGCAGGAAATTCGCCGAGCGTAATGCCATCGTGCTCTGCGGACACACTCACTATACTGAGCATTACGACTGGTACGGCGACGGCGGACGCATCACTCAGATGACTATGAGTTCGGTGTGGACTGATGAGTCCCTTAAGAATTATGAACTTTATGATGATGGTCCTCAGGCATTCGGAAGCCGCAACAAACAGGCAGGCATGCGTCCGGACGGAAGCAAGGTGAAGGATGAAAGTGCTCTGTTCGATGAATACAGAGAGGGCCTCAGAATCTATAACCGTTCCAAGGCCCAGGGTTCTTACAAGCTGAATATTTCAAAGGACAGGGTGAGCGTGGATTTCCACGGCGGAGACTCCAAGGAGGTCACCAAGACCTTTATTCTGAGATAAGATCTATGTCAATGAACTCGGGGACCGGATGCTTTTCGCTGTTGCGGGCTCCGAGCTTGATAAGTTTGTTGGAGGTGTAGATGATGCTCTGGCCCTTGGTGTCGAGCTTTGCTTCTGCGGCATTGTAGGCATCCTGAGCTTTGTTGAGTGCAGCACCTATCTTTTTATATTCTTCGAGGAAGAGTCCTACGCGATTTATCATCTCGTCGGCGAGTTTGTAGACTTCTTCGTGATTCTGAGTCTGGGCAAGTTGTGGCTAGGTTTTCTGCAAAGTTAGTGTAATGATTAAAATATTGCATTTTTGTGCAAGGGTAAAGCTCCTGTTTTGCAAGTATAATAATATGCTTACAAATAGCATTTAGAAAAGCTGACGATATGCATAAAATCACTTCTTTTATTATTTGTATCTTCTGCATGATGAGCATCTGTGCGGCTGCGCCGAAGACACATAGTGTGAGTTCTCCTGACGGAACCCTTACCGTGAAGGTGTCAGGGGATAGTTTTTCCGTTCTCAAGAATGGCACGGCCGTTATCGCACGCCGCAAGGGAAACGAATGGTATGTCGGGGCAATCACGGACTGGACTCCGAGGGAACTTTACATAGATCTCGGACGCTTGTTTGATGGACAACGGAATGCCACTATCTATGCAGATGGTGTGAATGCGCATAGGAGTGCTTCGGATTTAAGGATAAGTAAGACTTCACTTTCTGGCAAAATCAAAGTCCATCTGGCTCCTGGAGGAGGATGGACTTGCCGCATCACCGAGTCACCTGAATAATCGGAATTATTATCAATTTCAACAGTTATACGAATATGAAAACAAACAAACAGATACCACGTGACCTTATTCAAAGGTGGCTTGATGGAACTGCTGACAAAGACGAAAGAGAAATAGTTGCAGAATGGGCCTCTGAATGCGAAGAGAACGAGAAAAAGCTGATTTCTGAGAAAATGGTTTATCTCGCTTCGCTCTCCGGTGAGGCTAACAGCAAGGACAGCAACAGGACCTCAAGGGTAAGAAGGATCATATATTGGACAATGTCTGCTGCGGCAACAGTCGCAATCGTCTTGTCTTTGTTCTTGTTCTATCCGGAACGGAATCAGGGAAGCCAGTTGAGCGCTGTCAATGTAACTGTCCCTGTCGGTCAGATGTCCAGACTTAAGCTTTCAGATGGAACAGAAATCTGGCTCAATTCCAATTCACAGCTGGATGTAGTTGACGGAAACCGTGATGAGCGTGTTGTAGAACTGAAAGGTGAGGCATTTTTTGAGGTTGCAAAGGATCCGGAACATCCATTCATCGTAAGGTGTGGTGAAAGGTCGGTAAAGGTACTTGGAACATCTTTCAATGTTACATCGTATTCTCAGGACAATTTCTCTGTGAAACTGTTTACCGGATCGGTGGAGATGACCGATGCCCTTGCTGATTATTCCTGCACGCTGAAACCCGGAGAACAGATTGATTTTGAGAATGGACACTATGTACGGACTTCCGAAAACGGTTATGATAACTACGGTTGGAAGGGTGGAAAACAGTCGTTTACCGATGCTTCTCTCGAAACAATTATGCGCAGGGTGGGCGATTATTTTGGCGTGTCCATCAAATTTCAGGATGAGAGTATGAAACTCCTCAGATGCACTTGCGCATTTCATAGTGGAAACAGCCTTGAAAACATACTTGATATAATCTGTATGGCTTACGATGACAATATCAAATATGTCATTTCTGAAGACAGAGCAACGGTAACCTTAGAATATTGACACTAACACTAATTTTTTACAAAAATGAATTTCAAAAATGTATTTCTGGCATTTATCGCCTTTATCCTGGCGGTAAGTGCTCAGGCACAAACATTTACCAGAAGTGGAGAAGTTCCACTGTCGGATGCCCTGAATTCGATAGAGCAGCAGACTGGATATCTGTTTGTGTATGATTCCGCCGGAATTGATTCTTCAGTTACGGTAAAACTTGATTTCACGGACGCTCCTTTGCAGAAAGTGTTGAGCACGTTGCTTCAACCTCTTGGCATCAGGTGGAAGATAACCGGAAAGAACATTGTCCTGACCAAGGAACTGAAAAAGACGGACAAGTCTCCATTTACAATGGCGGGTGAGGTTTTGGAAAACGGAGGCGTCCCAGTGATTGGAGCGGTAATCCAGGTAGTAGGGAAAGAAGGTGGCGAAGTTACGGATGAAAACGGTCGTTTTACTTATCAAGACTTGTCGGAAGGAGATGTCCTTAAGATATCCTGTCTCGGGTTCAGGGAGAAGACCGTTGTCGCTTCCAGAACATCTTCTGCAAAAATATACCTGATGGTTGATAGCCAGATGATGGAAGAAGTTGTCGTTATTGGTTATGGAGCGACCAGCAGCAAGGAAGTGACAAGTGCGATTGCTACGATTTCTGCAGATGAACTGATGAAAGGAGTTGGCGGCGCCGACATTACAAAAGCCCTTCAGGGCAAGATTTCAGGCCTTGTCATTGGCCAGACAAAGTCTGTGAATGATTCTCCCGTAATGCAGTTGCGAGGAATGGCTTCCATCGCATCAGGCCAGCAGCCTCTCGTGGTGATAGATGGTTTCCCTGGAGGCGACATCCGTTCCCTCAATCCTGAGGATATCAAGTCAATTGACGTGCTTAAAGATGCTTCTGCCGGTGCGATTTATGGAACAAGGGCTGCAGCAGGTGTCATTCTCGTGACCACCAAAAGCGGGACGGATACGGAAGGCCGGTTGAATGTCACGTATAGTGCGGACCTCCTTTATAAACAGGCTTATAGAAAACCGCAGGTGCTTACAGCAGAGGAATATGTGAAGTACGGAGTCGGAACGGACTACGGATACAAGACCGACTGGTGGAATGAAGCAATAAACAAAAAGAATTTTTCACACAAGCACAATCTGTCCTTGAATTTCGGAACTGAAAAGGCAAGTGTCTATTCTTCATTCTTTTATGAAAAGCAGGACGGCATCGCAACAGGAGAGTGGAGACACGATTTTGGCGGCAGGATAAACTCCAAATTCAATCTCCTCAAAGGATGGCTGGAATTCAGAGCCAATATAGATTATCGTCAGGCCAAACGCAACAAGCAGAGCCCGTATTTCGGTCAGGCATTGCTGAACAATCCTACCAGGTCGCCTTATGACGAAACCACGAGGTCGGGTTACAATGTCTGGATAGGCGAAGAATATGATTACAACTTCATTGCCGATGCAGCCTTGTATGACAGCAATTCTCTGGACAAGTGGTTCAAGCCGGAAATTATGGCAAAATTGAATATTCTGCCTGTTGAGGGACTTTCATATCAGCAATCAGTCGGATATTCTACTTTCCAATACGAGGATCACGGATACACCTCTATGTACCATCGAGCAAGCATCGTAAACAATGTAAACGGGTCTGCCTCATTGGCATTTGCCAAGAATGAGAGGCTCAATACCGAAGGCTATTTCTCCTACGACAGAAGTTTCAAGGGAGGACATAAGGTCAACGCTGTTCTTGGATACTCGTACAACCGTTATGACGGAGAGAGATTTTCAATGTCAAACAGCAACTTCTCTGTTGACGGAATCAAATACTGGGATATCGGAAAAGGATCTTACCTGAACGACGGCCTTGCTTCAATGAGTTCGGAAAAGAATATAACGGAGAAACTCCTTGCATATTTCGTTCGTGCCAACTATTCTTATAACAACAGGTATATGGTTTCAGCCACATATCGTCGTGAGGGCTCGTCCAAGTTCGGAAAGAAGAACCGCTGGGGAAATTTCTGGGCAGTCTCTGCAGGTTGGGCTATTTCAGAAGAGAAATTCCTGAAAAATGTGAAATGGATCGATGAACTCAAGCTCAGGGCAGGTTATGGAGTTACCGGAAACAATGATTTCGATGCTGCATATTCAGGCAATTTCATCGGGGCTGATGAAAACAGATGGCTTCTTGAGAACGGTGAGTGGAAATATGCCTACGGAAGAAGCGAGGATGTGAATCCCAACCTCGGATGGGAAGAAAAGGCAGAGTGGAATGTGGGTCTTGACTTTTCGTTCTTCAAAGGAAGACTTTATGGAAAGGCCGATATCTACCGCAGGAAAATATCAAATCTGCTGTTTTATGTTATGGTTCCCCAGCCGCCTTATATCAGAGGATACCAATGGCAGAATATAGGTTCTATGGAAAACAAGGGCTGGGAGGTCGAACTCGGCGGAGATATAATCCGCAAGAATGATTTCACTTGGTCCACATCGCTCAATCTCAGTGGTTCCACGAGCAAGGTCCTGACTATGGATGGCAGCAACACCAGATGGGATGGCGGTCAGCTTCCCGGACCAAACAGTCCCGGAAAGGCTATAATCCTTGAAGAAGGCAGCACCATCGGCCAGTTCTACCTCTATGAATTCGCAGGATTCTCACCGAGCGGAGAGTTCCGTATCGTCAACAGGAACGGTCAGGTAATCCCGGCTTCCTCAAAAATCGCTGAAGACAAGAAGCTAATGGGTAATTTCACGCCGAAGTTGATGTACGGCTGGAGTCACACCTTCAAGTACAGGAATTTCGATGCGAGCGTAAGTATGCATGGCTGGTATGACTTTGATGTGTATAATACCTATGCTATGACCCTTGGAATTGCGGGCAGAAACGGAGAGTGCAACGTATTGAAGGATGCCTATTCAACTTTTAGCCATATCAAGGATGAGAAGTTGATGAGCAACTACTATCTTGAGGATGGTTCTTTCCTGAAGATAGATGCCGTGACAGTGGGATATCTGTTCCCGTTGAGAAGCCATACAAAAGACTTTGTCGAAAGCCTGAGACTGTATTTTACTGCCGGCAATCTTGCGACAATTACGGGATATACAGGTCTGGATCCTGAAATCGACATAGTCGGATATGACGGAGGAATTGACAATTATCAGAATGCATATCCTATGACCAGGACATTCACATTCGGCGTTCAGCTTAAGTTTTAAGAAATCTCTGAAATAATGTCATATATGAAGAATAATCTCAATAAATTATTGATAATCACTCTATTGTCGTTCATGTATACCGGGTGTGACATAGAGCCTGAGTACTATAGTCAGGTGGCCCCGGACACTTATTATGACTCCAAGGAGGCTGTTCTGCAGAGGTTTGCCAGACCGTTCACTCACGCCAGGTGGACTTTTGCACAGGATGATGCTCCTTTCATCCTTCAGGAACTGACAACGGATGCTTTCTGCTCTCCTGTAAGAGGAACCCAGAATGCAGACAAGTCAAGTGAAGATTACAAAATGCATTACCACGATTTCCCTATTCACTTCGGAGCAAGCTATCAGGTGTATATATCCAGAATGGCAGGTGTCGCAAGATGCTGGGCGGCCATAGATGACCTTTCGGAGGTTGATTTGTCAAGATTCGGAATTTCGGATGAAACCTGGAACAACTGGGTTGCTCAAATCACCGCTATGGCTGCTCTGTACTATCTGGAAGCGTTTGACTGTTTCGGAGGACTTCCTCTGTATGCGGAAAGCGCCGAGTTTGAAAAGCCTCGTTCTTCGGCAAAGGAGACATTTTATTTCATCGAGGGGCTTTTCAAGAAGGCCCTGCCTGACCTTGAAGCAAAACCTGTTTTGGGCGGTCAGGAGTCCGGTTATATCAAAAAGGCTGCTGCTGCCTTGGGACTTGCACGGCTGTATTTCAATGCGAATGTCTATATCGGTGAGGATATGTACAAAGAAGCTGAGATGATTTGCCGGGACATTATTGACTGCAAGTATGGACAATACGACCTTGAGGAGGACTGGACAAAAATATTCGGTTTTGAAAATCAGAATTCAAAAGAGATAATATGGTCTATACCGAGTGAGCGTGCCCAGTTGGAGACAGATGCTTACTATCTTTGGTCACGTCAGATGCCTGCCAATATGAACAATTACTTCGGAGGAATTGTCAGCTCTTCCGGGGAAAACAAAATCTGCCTCACGCCGTCAAAAGATGCTAAAGGAAATCCTTATACTTACAAATTGGGTTCTCCTTTCTCCAAATTTGAGGATACCGATGTCAGGAAGAAGCAGTACAGATATCTGGGCAAAGGAAAATACGAAGGTATGTTTGTTTATGGCAAGCTGGAGAATCCTGACAACCCTGCCTGGAAAGTCGTCGGAACTCAGGAATATTACGGAAAGACTCTTGAACTTGTAGACTGTGTAGCAAGGCTGTCTGAAGGTGGAACAAAGTCAGATATGAATTCCGGAGAGGAAAATTCCGGAGTGAGAATGATAAAGTTCTCACCGAGGCCGTCCGCAAACGAGAGTTCCATTCTTTTCAATCCTGACATTCCTCTGATGAGATTGACAGAGGCATATTACATACTTGCCGAATGCAAGATGAGGGAAGGACAAACTGGTGAAGCTGCAAAACTGATAAACAGGGTGAGGTCACGGTATTTTGCTGATGGCAAAGATCCGAATCCTGTTACGGCTGCCAATCTTGACAAATGGAGAATGCTTGACGAGTGGCTGATAGAGTTCCTGGGTGAATGTCGCAGAAGAACTGACCTCATCAGGTGGAATGAGTTCATCGAAGGTGAATGGTGGGATCACACTCCGGACGGCTCCATCAACAAGCATAAGAAGTTGTTCCCAATTGCTGATTATATACTTGATGCTTCGGATATTATAGATCAAAATCCGGGTTACGACAAGAACTGATTTAAATCTGACGCGATATGAAGAAATCGATTATTCTATTATCATTCTTTGCTCTCATCTTTTCAGCCTGTGACAGAAATCTCTATGGGGTCAAGCCTGATGAAGGTGGGGAGAATTCAACTACTCTTGAAAAAACCGCATTCACGAGAGGTGTCAACCTTTCCGGTTGTTTCGATGTTACTCCGAGTGCGGATGCCGGTTCAATCTGGATGGGAACAATCACTGAAGATTCATTTACCAATCTCCAAAGCCTGGGAGTGGATGTGGTCAGGGTTCCTATGAACATAGGCCGCTTCGACATTTCGGGAGCTCCGGACTATACGCTTGATCCGAGATTTTTCGCAAGGCTTGATGAACTCCTTGATCTTGGAGAACAATTCGGAATTACAGTCATTATTGACAACCATCAGTGGGGTCTTACTGAAACTTACACGGAAGACCGGGCTACCGGATTTATGAAAAGTTCCTGGAGGCAGATAGCCGAGCATTGTAAGTCAAGAACATCGAGGGTGGTCTATGAACTCAAGAATGAACCGGACGGACAGTGGTGGAGCGACCATTGGCACGAACTCCAGGGAGAACTTATCGGGGAGATAAGGAAAGTGGATGACGTCCACGATATTATCGTGTGCCCGGCTCCAGGTTCCAGCTTTGAGCAAATGCCTGAGTATGAGGATGAAAAACTTATCTATACTTCACATTTTTACGGTCCGATGGTCTTCACTCATCAGGGCTCGTCGTGGAATGTCTATAAACCGCTTGGAGGGAAAATTCCTTTCCCTTATAACAAGAGTTTCGACATTCAGGCTACTGTCGCAATTGACGGCCTGACACAGGAAGTCAAAGATGAAATCCGTAACTATCCATATACAGGAACAGAGGCTGCAATCCAGACTTCACTTGACAGGGTCATTGCAGAAGCAAAGAGGCGTAAGGTAAGACTGTTCGTAGGTGAGTTCGGAGTGATGTCTTTCAGCGGGGCAAAAAAAGAAGATATCTGCTATTGGCATGAAGTCGTACGCAAGCATTTGGAAAACAATGGCGTCTCTTGGACGGTCTGGGCTTATGCCGACAGGGATTTCTGTATGTTCAATGTTCCCGGTGCGCCTCCCAAATTCCACACTGACCTCAATCTTGACCTCGTAAAGGCTCTTGGTTTTGACATTCCGCCTGCTTATGACGATTCTCCTGTTGATGAGAGCTCGTTTGTCACAAGGGTACTCTATGATGATGCCTGGGGTGAGGGTATTATCCCTGAGTCAGACCAGAAAACATACCTGACATTTCCATACACCAATGACTATGCAAGTGGAGAGAACTGTATCAAATTCGATATTAATTCGCAATGGCTTGACTGTTCATTCTGTTTTGACGGTTTATGTGAGGATTTGGAAAAATTTGATATAAAAAGAAGTTATATCAGGTTCAAATTGAAGACTGCTTGTGAGCCGGACAATTTCAGGATAGCAGTATGGTTTGTAGATAACAAGGAAAAGTTCAGCGATGAGCAGGAGCGTCACAATTGGGTTATAAAATACGATGTGACAAAGTCTGATTTCACTCCTGACGGCGAATGGCACGAGGTAAGTTTGCCTTTGAAATATTTCGGATACAGAGGCTCTGAGGATCCTCCTTATTCTTATTCGGAAAACCATTTTACTTGGTCCAAGATAAGGGAAATAAGAATTACTAATGAGGATTTTTCTTCTATGAATGGTGTTACCCTTCTTATTGATGATGTTATCCTTACGGGGCCGGAAAACAAGTATTGGAAGCCATCAGATCCAAATCCAGATCCAAATCCAAATCCGGATCCTGACCCGGACCCTGACCCAACCCCTGGCCCTGTTGATGATGCCCAAGGTTCAATAGATGATTTTGAAGTTTTACCACAATATTAATAAACCATGAAAGAATGTTTTAAAGAAAAGGATTATGCGTCTCCTGGATTTGACGTATGCGAGGTATTGCCGGGCAATGTTATATGCACAAGTATATGCACAAGCGGTGACATTGATGATCTGAGTGTGGGAGAAAAGTATGAATTTTAATCAGGAAAATATTATGAAAACAAAACATCTTTATTTTGCTGCACTTGCAATTCTTTTTGCTTCATGTGCAAAATGGGAGGCTGAAAGAAGTCCAGTTCAGTCTGATAATGAACTGAGAACATTTGTGGCTGATTTTGGGCAGACAAAGACAAACCTTGCACCGGATGGGGAAGGTGTTTACAGGAAAATGATTTGGAGCGCAGGAGATAAGGTCGGAATTTTCGACGCTTCAGGGGTGCCTCAGCCGTTTGAAACTAAAACTGGAGGTGCTTCTGCTACCTTTACCGGTTCAGCAACTGCTCCTACCGATTCATGGTATGCATTCTACCCTTACAGTGCAAAGGCAACAAAGGAAGGCAGCTATCTTCTTTCTGCCATTCCGGAAATCCAGTATGCAAAGAAGGACGGAGTTTCAGACAATGTTACTCTTCTTGTGGCAAAGTGTGCGGCAGATGAGACTACACTGTCTTTCAAGCACGCTTGCGGACTTGTCAAGATTGACCTTCCGGTGGACTGCATAAGTGTGACTCTTGAAGTCCTCAATCCTGACAATTTGTGGACACAGCCTTTGTCCGGCGGAGTTAAGGTCGATGTCGGTGCCCCTACAAATTCTTGGTCAACCTTGCTTTGCTACACGAGCGTTACTCTGGTGGACGAGAATGGCGGAAATATTCCTGCAGGAACGTATTATCTTGCTGTCAAGCCTATTGATTTTAAAGGTGATGTCCTTCTCTCCATCAGGAATGCTAAAAACCAGATCTACGTGAAGAAAAGAACGGGCTTTACTGTAGGTGCAGGTCAGATAAGACCTATCACAATCAATCCGGGTTGGGTTGAGGATGACGGTCTCAACTTGTTCTCGGAAATGGGTGGAACAAGCATATACGGATATGTTGCAGGTGATGCTTGGGATTCTCCGGAACCATTGCGTACCACAGATGAAAACCAGCCGAAAATCTATGGAACACAGGGAACTAAGATTGAGTATAGTTCGGATGCAGCATGGTCTGGACGTGTGGGTCTTCATGGCGGAGCTGGATGTGCTGACTTGACCAATTTCATTGACAAGGGGTATTCAGTGGAATACTTTGTGAAATTCGACGAGTCAATGCTTAAGAACGACAGACAGCTTGTATTCAGACATTGGTTTAAAAATAATAGCACCGCTTGGGAAACAACATACGATGAATGCAATATTATCAGGTATAACTATGGCTCCTATCCTTCCACCCTCGGAATCCAAGACACTGAATGGCACAGAATCTCGTTCCCACTCACTTCAACATTGATGCGAGACGGTAACTTGGTATGGCAATTCATCATCGACCCTGATTTCACTGATGGCGCTCAGGCCGCTGCTGCAAAGGGTTCCATATTCTATTTCGATGAATTAAGACTTGTTAGGAAGACTCCTACTGAATAATAGTTGCAATCTGTGTACATAATGAATAGGCATTATGAAGAAACTTCTGTTTTCAATGACATTGTTCTGCGTGCTCTCCTGTACGCAGAACAACGTCCCCGTATATCTGAATGAGGATGCAGATATAGAGGATAGGGTTGAGGATGCCCTGTCAAGGATGACGGTCGAAGAGAAACTCGGCATAATTCACGCCCAGTCCAAATTTTCGGCAAGAGGTGTTCCTCGTCTGGGAATTCCCGATATATGGATGGATGACGGGCCTTCTGGGGTGCGTGAGGAAAGTTTCTGGGACGACTGGAGCGGAGCCGGATGGACCAACGACTCCTGCACCGCTCACCCTGCCCTGACCTGCCTTGCAGCCACATGGAATGAGGAAATGGCTGCCCTTTTCGGCAAGAGCATAGGAGAGGAGGCACGCTACCGCAACAAAACCACCCTGCTCGCTCCGGGAGTGAACATAATGAGAACTCCTCTTTGTGGACGCAACTTCGAGTATATGGGTGAAGACCCTGTGCTGGCTGGTAAGATGTGCGTACCTTATATTCAGAATCTGCAGAAGAACGGTGTGGCTGCCTGTGTAAAACATTTTGCCCTGAACAATCAGGAGGCTTACCGTCACAGCGTGAATGTGGTTGTGGATGACCGTGCCCTTTATGAAATCTATCTTCCGGCATTCAAGGCGGCAGTTCAGGAAGGCAATTCCTGGACCATTATGGGTGCCTACAATAAGTATAAGGGCCAGTATTGCTGTCATAATCAATACCTTCTGAATGATATCCTGAAAGGGGAATGGGGCTATGACGGAGTGGTGGTTTCTGACTGGGGCGGAGTCGAGGATACCTGGGAGGGCATTCACAACGGTCTCGATATGGAGTTCGGAACAGGTTCCGACGGACTCTCCAACCGGGGAGTGGACACTTACGACAGTTTCTGTCTTGCCAACCCTTACCGCTGCCTCATCCGCGAAGGCAAGGTGGGAACCGATGAACTTGACGAAAAGGCGCGCAGGGTGCTCAGGCTTATTTTCAGGACCACTATGTCCAAGGACAGGCCTTGGGGCTCGTTTGCCACGCAGGAGCATTATGATATTGCCCGCAAGGTGGCGGAGGAAGGAATAGTTCTTCTTCAAAATGAGAATGAGGTGCTGCCGCTCCGCCTTGACAAGAAGCCTATTATTCTCGTGACGGGTGCGAATGCTTTCTGGCAGCACGCAAGCGGAGGCGGTTCATCCTATCTTAAGACCACCCACGAAATCTGTCCTCTTGACGGACTGAAGGAGATTGTCGGAAACAGGGCGGAAATCCGTTTTGTCGAGGGGTATCGTCCTTTTACCGGAGAATATCCTGACTATGTCGCTCCATTGAGGGAAGAAGCTGTGAAGGCCGCTGCCGAGGCTGATTACGTCATTGTCTTCGGCGGCCTTAACAAATGGGGCCATCAGGATTGCGAAGGAGTGGACAGGGATGAATACGGGCTGCCTTTTGCCCAGAACGAACTCATTGAGGCTCTCTCTCAGGTCAATGACAATGTGATAGTATCCCTGACTACGGGTACCGCCGTGGCAATGCCTTGGAAGGATAAGGTACAGGCCATACTGTACAACTGGTACATAGGTTCTGAGGGTGGTCGTGCACTTGCCAATATCCTGACAGGCGCAGTGTCTCCTTCGGGAAAGCTTCCGTTTACCATTGCTGAGAGACTGGAGGACTATGCTCCACACGCCCTGGATGCATATGATAGCAAGAACAGTGGCGACGTTGAATACAAGGAGGGTATTTTTGTCGGTTATCGCTGGTTCGACAAGGAAGGTGTCAAACCTCTTTTCCCTTTCGGTTATGGACTTGGTTACAGTTCATTCTCTTTCGGCAGGGTTGAGGCCTCTTCTGCAACTGTCCGAATGACCAGCAGTGAGGTGGCTCCTGATTTTGCCTCGGAAAAGAGGGCAGGGAATGGCAATTCCATCAAGTTCAGGGTTGATGTAACCAACACCGGCAATTGCCGTGCTGCTGAAACGGTTCAGCTCTATGTACGGGATATGGAATCCTCACTGCCTCGTCCTCTGAAGGAACTTAAGGCTTTCAGGAAAGTTTGGCTTGATGCCGGTCAGACTGAAACGGTTGAACTGACCTTGAGTGAAAAGGACCTCAGATTCTTCGATGACTCCAAACATAAGTGGGTGGAGGAACCAGGTGATTTCCAGGCTCTTATCGGAACATCTTCAGAAGATATTTTCAGCATTGTCGATTTTAGACTCAAATAAATGAATCACAAACCATTATTGATTATTGCAGCCATCCTGACCGTTTCGTGTCAGGATGCTGTCCCTTTATACAAGCAGGCAGACGCTCCGATAGAAAAGAGGGTTGAAGATCTGTTGTCAAGGATGACTCTGGAGGAAAAAATACTTCAGATGAATCAGGTTACTTTAGGTACCAATCTGAATCAGAACAATATAGGAGGGGAGCAGGTCGAACCTGTTCTCGGAAGTTACATTACCTACACTGCAACTGATCCGACTGAAATCAACCAAATGCAGAAAAGGGCTATGGAAGAGACCAGACTCGGTATTCCAGTCCTTTTCGGATTTGATGCCATACACGGTTTCAGAACTGTCTATCCTATACCTTTGGCACAGTCCTGTTCGTGGAACCCTGAGCTTGTAGAGAAGGCTTGTTCAATCAGTGCAAGGGAAAGCCGTCTGTCCGGCATTCCCTGGACCTTTTCACCTATGGTAGATATTGCCCGGGACGGAAGGTGGGGCAGATGTGCCGAAGGTTATGGCGAAGACCCATATACGGCTTCCGTCTTCTGTGCGGCATCGGTCAGGGGCTATCAGGGCGATGATCTAAGTGATTCCACTAAAATTGCAGCCTGTATCAAGCACTACATAGGATATGGCGCTTCGGAAGCCGGACGAGATTATGTACCTACAGAAATCTCCAGTCAGACTCTTTGGGATACATATATGCCTCCTTATCAGGCTGGCATTGAAGCCGGAGCTGCCACAGTAATGAGTTCTTTCAATACAATCAATGGCACCCCTGCTTCTGCATCACCATACCATCTGACTCAAGTGCTTAAGGAACAGTTCGGATGGGATGGAATGATAGTATCGGACTGGGATGCAGTTAAGCAACTCGTTTATCAAGGGGCCGCTGCTGACCATAAGGAATCTGCCTGGAGGGCAGTCAATGCCGGGCTGGATATGGATATGGCCGACCTGTGCTATTTCAATTATCTTGAACAACTTGTGAAAGAGGGAAAGGTCAGTGAGAAGACCATTGACGAGTCTGTCCGGCGAATACTCCGACTGAAGTTCAGGCTTGGACTGTTTGAAAACCCGTATCCTCCTGTTACGACCGCTGAAGAGAGATTCAATCTCCCCGGAGACTTTGAAGTTGTGGAACAACTTGCCGAGGAAAGTTCCGTACTACTGAAGAACAACGGTTTACTTCCGTTGGGTTCAAAGCCGGGCAAGATTGCGCTTATCGGGCCTATGGTGGACAATTACTGGGACCTTATAGGTTCTTGGGGAGGACATCCTCTGGCAGAGGATATCATCACAATCAAGAAGGCTTTTTCCGACGAATTCGGTCCTGCCAATGTTCTCTATGCAAAGGGGTGTGATTTCGAAGGGGATGACAGGAGCGGTTATGCAGAGGCTGTGGCAAAGGCCCGGCAGGCTGATGTCGTTGTCCTTTGTCTTGGTGAGAAGTCTTCCTGGAGCGGTGAGAATGGTATCCGTTCAACACTTGCCCTGCCTTCGGTTGAGGAGCAGCTTGCTTTTGAACTCAAGAAAACAGGTAAGCCGATGGTGCTGCTGCTCAATAACGGAAGACCTCTGGAACTTTGCCGTCTGGAACCTCTTGCGGATGCAATACTTGAACTTTGGCAACCGGGAATAGCCGGAGGAAAACCCGCAGCAGGCATACTTTCCGGTCGTGTGAATCCTTCAGGCAAACTTTCCATTACCTTTCCTTATGCGACAGGACAAGTTCCGATCTATTATAACCGTCGCCGTACAAGCCGTCCTTTTATGGGCTTCTATCAGGATATTACCAGCGACCCTATGTATGAATTTGCTTATGGACTGAGTTATTCAACTTTTGAGTATGGAGATATCCGCGAAGTCTGTGAACGGCCGCTGACCTTTGAAATTTCCGTGACGAATACAAGTTCCCGGGATGGATTGGAAACCGTGCATTGGTTCATCTGCGACCCTGTGAGCACTGTGACAAGGCCTTATAAGGAACTGAAGTTCTTCGAAAAGAAACTGATCCGGGCGGGAAAGACTGAGCAATTCCGTTTTGAGGTTGATCCGTTGCGAGATTTCGGCTATGTGGATGAAAGCGGAAGGAAGTATCTTGAAAAAGGTAAATATCAGATTCTTGTGAAAGACAAACTTTTTGAAGTGGAGTTATGATGAAACCAGTGCTATTCTTGCTTGCTGCTTTGCAGACAACATTAATGGTTGCCAGACCATCTTCAGATGGTCGGCAGCCCTATGATACCACAATGATTCCAAAGCCAGTGTTTGAAGCCGAACCCGGTTATGTGGAGCTGTATTGGAAGGCCTGGGAACTCGCCTATGACCATGTCAAATATCAAGATGGCCTTGTGCAGCCTCTGTATATGGACGAAGGTCTTTGGGATGACACGATTTGGATTTGGGATTCGGAATTTATGGTCCTGTTCTGCAAATATGCTCCTGACCTTTATCCGGGCATTGAGACTCTGGACAATTTCTATTATACGATGCTGGAGGAGGGGAGTTCATCCTTGAGAATCCAACATCCGGACAATCCTCCCTTCTTTGCCTGGGTGGAGTCTGAGTACTACAAATTCACGAATGACAAAGCTCATCTGAGGGAGCTCCTTCTGGACAAAAGGTTTCTGCAGCGATATTTCGACTTGTTCAATGAATTGAACCCGGAAATGAAGTTCAGTTTCGAGCATCATCCTATGGCATTGAAATATGTCGGTGACGGTTACCTCTGGAATGGAATTTCAAGTGGAATGGACAATACCCCTCGTACTCGCAAGGGTGAAATCCTGTGGGTGGATGCCATATCCCAGCAAGCCTTGTCGGCCCTTTATATTTCCAGACTTGCAAAAGAAGTGGGGGACAGGGAAACAGAGCGCAAGTTCCGGGGCATATATGAGACTTTGAAGAAGAAAATCAACAAGTTATATTGGGACAGGGAAGATAATTGTTATTATGACATCCTGAGGGCGGACGGTTCTCTGACCAAGATTCTGACTCCGGCCTCTTTCTGGCCTGTGCTGGCGGGTATCCCGACAAAGCAGCAGGTGAGGATGATGGCGGATTTCGCCTTGCAGGACAACAAACTGGGAGGAAAGGTCCCCTGGGTGACTGTGTCCCGTGACGATAAGGACTTTGACAGCCGTGATGGCAATTACTGGAAGGGTGCGATGTGGCTTCCGACTGCCTATATGGCAATCAAGTCTTTGCAGAGTTACGATTTGCTCGAAGAGGCATCCTCCACTGCCGAGTCGGTGTTGAGGTATATGCTGGAAACATACAGGGAATATGAGCCGCACACTATCTGGGAGTGCTATTCTCCGGTTGCACCTGCGCCGAGCAGCAATCACGGACAGAGGGTTCGTCCTGACTTTTGCGGTTGGTCTGCCCTTGGGCCCATTTCACTCTTCATCGAAAACGTACTAGGGTTCCATTATGTCAGTGCAAATGAGAATCTTGTAAAATGGGATTTGCATCAGACTTTCCGTCACGGGATTCAACGTTTGTCATTCGGTGACATAGTGACAGATATTATGTATGAGAAAGGTCATATCTCAGTCAAATCCAATAAATCCTATACATTAGAGGTCAACGGAAAAAAGTTCCGTGTGAATGACGGGAAGAATGAGTTTAAATTATAATATTCATCGATATTCATCAATATCCATCGATGGCGTCTTTGATTTCTACGCAATAATCCAGCCGTCGAGGCGGCGGAGCTGCGAGCTGAAGTTCGCTCCGACCTTGATGACTGTGCGTCCGTCACTCTGCCAAGGGAGGGCGTAGCCCTTGTCGTCGATTTGTTGCAGGGCCTCTTCGGCTGTGCCATCATACTTAAGTTCCATAACATAGATGAACTTGTCGGTCTTAAGAACCAAGTCGATGCGACCGTTGCTGGTCTGGTGTTCGGCTTCGATGTAGAGGCCGCAGAGGGTTGTCACGATGAACACTACATTCTGGAACCAGTTTTCCGTGTCCTTTGCAATCTGGTCGAATTTGGCGCCTGCAAAGAAGGACTGAAGCCTCTGCATGAAGCCTTCGGCGTTGCCGGATTCTATGTCGGAAACGAATTTGCTGATTTCGAATGCTGAGTTTGTAATCTTCTTTGCGGTATAATACCGGAGGAGGAACTTCATGAAGCCATCTTCAACTTCTCTATTCGGAAAGCCAAGCTTATAGATTCCAAATCGGCTGTCATAGTCCTTGATTGTCAGATATCCGCTCTGATAGATAACCGATATCGGATTGTCGTCGTTGAAGATACTTCCAAGCATATCCGAATCAGCTTCTATACCCGCCATTTCTTCAAGGTTGTAATCGGCCTTCTGAAGCAGTTCCACGAGGAAGGTCGGAGTGCCGGTTTCGAACCAGTAGTTGCCGTAACGGCGTTCGCTCAATGTCCAAAGAATGCTGAAAGGGTTGTACATTCCTGGAGTGTCGTAGGTGAAATGATAGCCGTCATACTCCTCTTTAAGCCTGTCATAAGCCTCTTCTTTTGTCTGATTGTTCATCTGAGCCAATTGACCAACTTCATCATCGAAATAATGATGAAGTTCTTTTTCAGTAATACCGCACAAATCGTAGTAATATTGGCTCATAGAAATATCCTTCAGGTTGTTCAGGTCACTGAACACGCTGACCTTTCCGAACTTGGTTACACCTGTCAGAAGGGCGAACTTGATGCAGGCATCCTGACTTTTTAAAGCACCGTAAAAACTTTTAAGCGTATCCCTGTACTCCTTCTGAAGTTCATTGTTCCCTATGGCCTGAAGCATTGGCTTGTCATATTCATCCACCAGTATGACAACATTCCTGCCGGTCTTTTCCTTGGCACGGCGGATGATGCCCTCGAATCTCGTCGGAAGACTCTTCTCCGATTCATTTCGACCATATTCTTTCTCCCACGAATCAATGGCACCCGATAATTTGTTGATTAGAGCCTCTGGAGAATCATATTTTTCAGTATTCAAATCTAGATGCAGCACCGGATACTCCACCCAATCCTTCTCAAGTTCAGCCACTGCCAGCCCCTCGAACAGCTCCTTCTTTCCAAGGAAATATGCTTCCAATGTGCTGATGAGCAAGCTCTTACCGAAGCGGCGAGGGCGGGAAAGAAAATAATATTTCCCCTCCGACAGCAATTTGTACATCAGAGCTGTCTTGTCAACATACACATAGCCATTCTGGCGAATCTCCGAAAAACTCTGTATTCCAATAGGGTACAACATATCTTCAGCAATTTGTTCAACCTGCGAATATACAAATTTTTCTCTACTTTCACCAGGAGAGTCTCAATTGAAGATTGCCACGACCTTGATGACGGTGCGTCCGTAAAACTGCCATTTCCCCGGACAAATCTCAACTTTTTCCCATTTTGTCCGTAATTAGCTAAAAACACGTTATTATGCAACGGAACGGAAATATTTTGTTAACTTTGGCACTTGTTAGGAAAGCAACATTCAATATGATTCTTAAATATCGTGTATCCCTGCCGGGAATAAAGGGCTTCGCCCGCGTTTATGAGCTAAAGTCGACCACGACTTTGTATGAATTCCACAAGAGAATGAGAGATGACATGGACTTCTCCCATGATCAGCTGATTCAGTTCAAGGGTCTGGACAAATCCGGATCGCTCGTGGCCAGATATGGCATGTTCGACCTCGGGGCAGGAGCCGTGGATGATGTCACCCTGGCTGACACCATAAAGAAAGGCATTGCCGAATTTACTTATTTCTACGATGTCACAGACAGGAAAAGTGTCATTGTAACCTACGAAGGCGAAGTAGAGGAAGAGCCTGGAAAGACTTATCCTGCCCTCGTGGAGTCGAAGGGTCCTAACCCTGTCGAATTCGAAAACGGCTATGTGGCATATGAGGATTTGCCGGATGAGCAGAAACATCTGCCGGGCGAGTCATCATGGGGCAAGGGCGACGATGCGGCTGATGACGCTGACGACCTGACCGATGACATTGCGGATGTAGACGAAGACGATGAGGACGATGAGGAGGACGACCTCAAATCATCAATAGAGGAAGACAGCGACATCATTTTCGACGGTTCAGAAGACCTGATGCTGTAATTCTACCGGAAACGAATTCGGCAAGATGGCTAGAAAACTCGTCGTAATTACCGGACCCACAGCTACAGGGAAGACCGATTACAGCATAGAAGCGGCATTGTCATGCGGCTCTCCGATAATTTCGTGCGATTCCAGACAGATTTACAAGGAAATGACCATAGGGACTGCTGTCCCGGATGCTTCACAGCTGAATGCCGTGAAGCATTATTTTATCCGGACCATCCCTGTCACGGAACCCTATTCTTCCGGACAATACGAAATCGACGCCCTCGACCTGATAGAGCGGCTGTTCAACGAAGGCCATGAGACATTGATAATGACCGGAGGCTCAGGGTTTTACATCGATGCCGTCTGCAACGGGCTGGACAATCTTCCTGTAGCACCGCCCGAAATGCGCGAGAATCTGACGCGCAGAATCCGCGAGGAGGGGGTCAATGTTCTCGCACAGGAATTGAAGGAATTGGACCCGAAAGCATGGGCCAGCATTGACCTGAACAACGGCCAGCGGGTGGTGCGGGCATTGGAAACGGTCCTGGTTTCCGGCCGTTCTTTCACGGAGTTCAAGATGACGCAGCCCAAGAAACGGGATTTCGAGATAGAGAAAATCTGCATCACACGTCCACGCGAAGTCCTGTATGACAGAATCAACAGACGCGTACTGAAAATGATAGATGCCGGGCTGGTGGAAGAGGCTCGCAACTTGCTGCCATATAGGGATTTGCCGGCATTACAGACTGTAGGATACAAAGAGATTTTCAGCTATCTGGACGGGGAAATTCCTCTTGAGGAAGCGATACGGCTGATCCAGCGGAACACCAGACATTACGCCAAGAAACAGCTTACATGGTGGAAACGATATCCAGATGTAAAGTGGATGGAATTATAACAAGAAAACACTATGCCAACGACAACTTTCACAAGAATAACCACAGCAATCACAATTTGCGCAACTCTTTCAGCAGCAACGGTTTCATGTATTTCCCAAAGGGCAAATGCAGAAGAGGCTTCCGCAGGACAATTCACTGCCGGTGCCAATGACAGGATGTATTATGAGTTCCCGGCAGCAATCTGGGAAGAGACCTTGCCGCTCGGAAACGGACGTCTGGGCATGATGCCTGACGGCGGAGTGCAGACCGACCATATCGTGCTGAACGAGATTTCCATGTGGAGCGGCAACGAGGCCGACTACAGGAATCCCGATGCGGTCAAAAGCCTCCCGGAAATCCGCAGACTGCTTTCCGAAGGGAAGAACGCAGAAGCCCAAGAGGTTATGTATGAACACTTTGCAACCAAGAAAGAGACAGCCGACGCAAGATATGGCTGCTATGAGACATTGGCAAACCTCGACCTGAAATTCAGCTATGGCTCCGGCGCGGTACAAGGAGAAATCCCGGCAGCAACGGACTACACCCGTGACCTGTCGCTCGCAGACGCCGTCGCCCACACCGGATTCACCTGCGGCAACACACGATATACCCGCGAATATTTCACGTCCAGGGACAATGACGTATTCATCATCCGCCTGACAGCTTCCGGCAATGACAAACTGAACTTCACCGCGTCACTCGGAAGAGAAGCCAACGCCTCAACAAGGGCGGCAGGCAATTCTTCGATATTGGAAGGAGCTCTGCGCAATGGCAACGGGCCGGACAGCGGCGTCAAGTTCATGGTAGCCATGAAGGCAATCAACTGCGACGGCAGGCAACGCATCTCGCCGGACGGCACGCTCCACATAGAAGGAGCCGGGACCGCGACACTCGTTCTTTCAGCCGCCACATCCTTCCACGCCGAGGGCACCGACTTTCCGGGCGACAAATATAAGGAAGCCTGCAATGCCAGACTGAAAAGCGCCGTCAAACTGCTGGACAAGAAGAAGCCGACACAGCAGGAACAGGCTTACAAATCAATGCTGGACAGCCATATACGTTCACATAGAAACCTATACGAAAGAGTACGCATCCAGCTTCCGGCAGTTCCGGAAGACAATCTGCCGACAGATGTCCGACTGAGGAAAGCCGCCGAATCAGAAACGGCACAGGCTTCCCTTGCCGAACTTTATTACAATTTCGGCAGATATCTGCTTATCAGCAGCACACGACGGGGCTCATTGCCGCCGAACCTCCAGGGCCTGTGGGCAGACGAAGTCCAGACTCCTTGGAACGGCGACTATCATACCAACATCAATCTCCAGATGAACTATTGGCCTATGGAGCAGGCAGGGCTTCAGGAACTCATGCAGCCTCTGGAAACGTTCATTGACAGGCTCATACCATCGGGCAGGGAATCCGCAAAATGCTTCTATGGCGAAAGCGCCCGCGGATGGGTACTCCACATGATGACCAATGTCTGGAATTTCACCGCACCGGGCGAACAGCCATCCTGGGGAGCGACCAATACCGGAGGAGCATGGCTCTGCGCACATCTGTGGGACCATTATCTCTATACCGGAGATAATGATTTCCTCCGCAGAATCTACCCCGTCATGAAAGGAGCGGCGGATTTCTTCCTCTCCACGATGGTAGTGGAGCCGAAGCACGGCTGGCTTGTGACATCACCAAGTTCATCGCCGGAAAACCAGTTCCTCTGCAACGGCAAACCTGTAAGCATCTGCATGGGGCCGACAATGGACGTGCAGATTCTCACGGAACTTTTCAGGAACACTTCCAAGGCTGCCGCTCTTCTGGAAACGGACAAAGCATTCGCAGACAGCCTCGACGAAGCCGTGTCACATTTCCCGCCGATGCAGATAGGCAGCGACGGCCGACTGATGGAATGGCTGGAAGAATATCCCGAGACAGAGCCGCACCACAGGCATGTTTCACATCTCTACGGCCTGCATCCAAGCAATCTCATATCTCCGCACAAGACGCCTGAACTTGCGGAAGCATGCCGCAAATCGCTCATGGCCAGAGGAGACGAGGGCACAGGATGGAGCCGCGCATGGAAAATCTGTTTCTGGGCAAGACTCTGTGACGGTGACCATGCCTGGAAACTGTTCCACAATCTCCTGTCACCTGCCGTCAGCTATGACCGGCTGGACAGCCTTCACAAGACAGGAACTGCACTGGACGAGTCTCTGCCTCAGCACAGCGGCACATTCCCGAACCTTTTCTGTTCACATGACCCGTTCCAGATAGACGGTAACTTCGGCGGCGCATCCGGCATAGCGGAAATGTTGCTGCAGAGCCACGAAGGCTATGTCAATTTCATTCCGGCACTTCCTTCAGGATGGCATTCCGGAAGCGTCCGCGGAATGCGTGTCAGAGGTTTCGCCACGGTGGATTTCAGTTGGGAGAACCATACTCTGCAGCAGGCCGTTGTCCATGCAGACAGAGGTCATGGCGATATCCGCCTGACAGTCAAGACACCTGACGGTCTCATCGCCCGCGACATCTACGGAAACGAGTTCCCGTCAGACAGCAACGGCTTCATCTACCCTACCTTGTCACCGGGCTCCTCCTTGGAAATAAGATTCACGTCGATTTAGAAACTGTTTTGAAATTATTCACAGAAGGTTTGAGTGGAAAAAACTTCAGATTCAACCGAGGGTTCAGGGAAGATAGCTGGGCCTATCTGACCTGAAAACTCGGGAAGAAGATGAAGGAATTTTACCTCAAACAACTATTCAATCATTTCAAAACAGTTTCTTAATCTTACCGTTCAAGGAACGAGAAGGTCAGGTCCACGTCGCCGAAGCGGCTGGTTATGCCGTCATACTTTTCAAGGTAGCGGGCCGAAAGCTCGCCGCGCCAGACGATGTCATCCCTGGAATTGAACGGCAGGGACACATCGAAACCATAGCTCTTGGACTTCACTTTCACCACGGCGGAACACTTCCATTCTGTCCTGGTGCCGCCGTCATCTTCGGTCAGGAGAAACGCGATATTGTCCAGCTGGTCAGTCCATTGCGACACGAGCATAATGTTCATCGGAATCAGCTGCCCTACCTGGTTCCTCTTCACCACCAGCATGAAATCCGTAATCTGAGGATTGTACAGCTTCAATTCCGCTTCAGTGCTGGCCGTGAAGTTCTCCACGCTCCCCACCTTGAAGAAGAATTCCGAGGCACCGGCGAACCAGCAGTCGTAATTCCTGTGCATCAGGAAATCTTTCAGCACCAGCGAGCGTACTGTACCTGAGGAACTTGCCCGCTCTGCCGCTACACCCGACGGCCTTATGACAACCGAGCCTCCGCCTGTCCCCCACTCGGGGTCACGTTTCTTTATCATTTCCAAGGACTCGTATTGGCAATCATCGTTTCTGTTGACGACCCAGACAGGATGCTCCGCAGCCATTTGTTCATCGACAATGACTTCTTCCACATACTTGCTTCCATCGGATTTCTCACGCATGCGATAACCGACATTGACCTCCGCCCCATTTCCCGGGTCAAATGTGATTATAGGCCACTCCCTGCCGTCCCATTTCTCCGAATAAGGCCAATATATCTGAATATCAGACTTTTCCAACGCGTCCAGATATTCCTCCGGGGTCATCGCACCACGTTCGGAATCCACGGCTGCCTTCGTCATGGCTGCAAAATGTTCAGCAATAAGCTCTTTCAAAGGACGCGCATACGACTTGGTGCGGACGGAACGGCTCTTCGGATCCATACCGACTCCTGCACCGGGTGATTCGAAAAGGTCCTTCATCAGATACTCCTCGTCGTAGCCGTTCCCGGAAGATGAAGAAACGGCATCATGGACTTCCTGCATGTGCCCGGCCTCAATCGGCAGTACGGAAAACAATTTCGCCACAGTGTCCAGCGGAAGATATGCCGTATCGGGATAATATTTCTCACCGGAATGGTCCACTCTCTCACACGAGGCTGCCAGCATCAGTGCCGCAGCCAGAACAAAAAGTAATTTTCTCATAAGCATTGTCTTTTACAATGCAAAGTGACGAAAAAATATCCGTTTTCAGAAAATGAACACGGATAAAGTTAAAAATCGGCCTCACAGCAACCTGCAAAGCCGATTTATGTTAACATAATAATTTTAGATCCTAAAGTTATTTATGGTAAATAATATACCTGTTCTTGTCGGAGAGATCACGGACTATCTCCGTATGGGCATAACCGGCAGCCTTGAAGACCGTTTCAGTTTGGCGGGCAAGCGACTCATTCACCTCTGAAAGGCCGACGCCGTCGGGAGACATGAACCGCTGGCTCCATCTGGCTATCGCACGATAAAAAAGCAGCGGGTCGTCATCAGGCACGAACAATGCCGATTCAGGTTCATATTCAAGCACATTGCGCCTCATATCCTCCTTTTCGGACTCCATTATGTATGGCGGATTGCTCAGGACCATATCGAAAGGACCGAGTTCAATCTCCTGCTCGGAATCCAGGACATCAGCCTTTATAAACTCCGGCTTGAATGTCTCCCTGGATTTCAGCTCAGATGCAAAGTCCTGCCCCGCAGCCACTTCCAATGCCGCATCAGAAATATCCACCGCGGTCACCCGGCTTCCCGGAATAGACAGCGCCATAGTCCAGGCGATGCATCCGGAGCCTGTGCACAAGTCGAGGATACGCACCGGTTCGGCATTTTTTCCATACGGCGAGCGCATGCGGTACACCCTCATTCCCAGTTTGATGGCATCACGACATAGGAGCTCCGTCTCCGGCCGCGGAATCAGCACAGCGGGATCAACTTTGAAAGTCCGTCCATAAAACTCAGTGTGGCCAAGCACATACTGCACAGGCTCCATCTTCTTCAGGCGATCCATAGCAGCCTCAAGCTCAGGCAGTTTCTTGTCGTCTATCTTGAATTCAGGTTCGACGATATGGGTATAGTTCTCCGTTCCCAACACCTCTTCGCAAAGCATCAGGACAATGGAACGAGCCTCCTTTTGAGGGTACAACGATTCCAAAGCCTTGGTGCCGGCTTTTACAAATTCAGCAAGAAGCATTTTCCCTCCTATGAATTTTCAATGACAGTCGTCAGGAATGCCGTCATATCCATCCCGGCGGCCCTGACCATCTTAGGAACAAGCGAGGCGCTGGTCATTCCCGGAATAGTGTTCACCTCCAGGAAATAGAGTCCGTCTTCAGCAGAAATATAGTCCATACGGACAATGCCGTTGCACCCGAGATGTGCATATATCTTCTCCGTAATCTTCTGGATTTCAGAGGACAACTCTTCAGATATCTGCGCAGGGCAGACCTCCTGGCTATGGCCGTTGTACTTGGCATCATAGTCGAAATACTCATTTTCCGTGATGATTTCGATTACAGGAAGAGCCTTGACCTCTCCTCCGTCCAGATAGGCAGCGCAGGTAAACTCACGTCCCTTGATAGACTTCTCGACCACGACTGCAGGTCCCTCGGAGAAGGCATAATTGACGGCAGGCACCAATCCATCGGCCTCTTTCACTTTCGTGATACCGAAGCTGGATCCTCCGTCAGTAGGTTTTACGAAGAGCGGCAGTCCGAGACGTTCTACGGCCTTGGCAGCGAAAGCATTGACATCCATTCCTTTACGGACGAATGCATCCGGCGCAAGCTTCACGTAATCAATATCGCGGAGATAGCTCTTGCAAGAATACTTGTCGAACGCCACCGTCGACACGAAAGCGCTGCACCCGCTGTGAGGAATGCCGAGCATCTCGAAATAACCTTGAAGAAGGCCATTCTCGCCAGGCGTGCCGTGCTGCATTATATAAACGTAGTCGAACTTCACTTTCTCCCCATAAACAGTAACGGAGAAATCATTCTTGTCAATCTCCGGCCTTGCCTCTTCCGGGAATGGAACTCTCATGGAGTTTTTCTTGCGATATGCTACCAGAGACCATTTGCCGAATCTCGCAAAAATCTCATACACATCATATTGAGTATCATCAATCCTTGATGCAGTATACTCACCGCTGCGGCAAGCCACCTCCCACTCGGAAGAGTCGCTGCCATAAATCACTGCGATAGTGTTATATTTTCCCATATACTATATGTTAGTCAAAATAATAATCTGCCTCGCTGCTGGTTTTGCGGTCCGCATCTTCGTCACCGCCGCTGCAGCTAAGGTCAATGTTCATGCCGGCAGGTGCCACGAAACGGTCAGCCTCGGAAATGCCGAGAGAGCCGTCCTTCAGCACTTTCTTCATGAAAATGCCCCATATCGGAAGCGCCATATTGGAACCGCTTCCCAACGCAAGTGCCTGGAAATGGACCTGTCTGTCTTCCGCACCTACCCAGATTCCGGCAGTAATGGAAGGTGTATATCCGATGAACCAACCATCCGCATTGTCATTGGTCGTTCCCGTCTTTCCTGCGATTTCGCCTTTCAGCTGATATACCGACCTCAGACGTGCACCCGTACCATTGTTGATCACGCCTTGCATCAGGTTCTCCATAAGATATGCGGTCTGCTCGCTGATCGCCTCACGTTTGCGGTTGGTGAACTCGCCCAGCACATTGCCCTGATTGTCCTCTATCCTGGTAACGAATTGAGGCGAGATGTAGACTCCGCGAGACGGGAAGGTATTGTAAGCAGCAACCATCTCATACAGAGACAAATCCGCAGGTCCGACGCAAAGTGAAGGCACCGCGTCGATATGGCTCTGGATACCCATTGTCCTCATCATGTCGGCCATAGGCTCCGGTCCGAGCTGTTTCATCAGGTATGCGGAAATATTGTTCGAACTATGGGTAAGTCCCCATTTCAACGTCACTGTCTTTCCGATCCAGATATCCTTGTCGGTACTTCTTGGCGTCCACTCATTGTCCCCGACGATGAAAGTCTGAGGCACATTGACAACCTTCGTGCAAGGGCTCATGCCGGACTGCATTGCCAATGTATAGAGGAACGGCTTGACGGTGGAACCGATCTGGCGCTTGCCCTGACGGACATTGTCATACTTGAAATAGCGGTAGTTCGGGCCGCCGACATAGGCCTTGACGTGTCCGGTTACAGGCTCAATAGCCACAAAACCAGCTCTAAGTATTGATTTGTAATATCTTATAGAATCGTCAGGAGTCATTGTCGTATCGATGTAGCCCTTCTTGTTCCATGAGAACAGACGCATCTGCGCAGGCACGGAGAAACTCTTGAGAATCTCTGACTCGGAGGCACCTTCCTTCTTCATGATACGGTAACGGTCGCTCCATCTCCTCGCCTGCTTCATGACATAATCACGTGTGGATTTGTCCACATCATTGGAGAACGGCTTGTTCTTCTTCGAACGCAAATCCCTCTCGAAACTCTTCTGCAAATTCTGGCCAAGATGCTCGGCCACAGCTTCTTCCGCATATCTCTGCATCTTGGAATTAATCGTGGTATAGATTCGGAGGCCGTCCTTGTCCAGATTATAAGGTGTCCCGTCAGGCTTGGTATTCTTGTTCAGCCAGCCATAGAGAGGATCGTCCTCCCAGGACAATGAGTCTGCGACATAGTCCTCACGATAGGTATATTTCGAACGGACAGGCTTGCCAGCATTCATCACGCGACGGAGCATGTCCCTGAAGTACGGAGCCAGACCGGCATTGTGGTCCTGGACCTGATATGACAATGATATCGGCACCTGCTGGATGGAGTCGCGCTGCTCCTCCGTAAGATAGCCTGCCTTTTCCATCTGGCTGATGACGAAGTTCCTGCGGTACAGGGCCTTGTCCGGATTAAGAGCCGGGTTGTATCTCGTAGGCTTGTTCACCATGCCCACCAGCGTGGCGCTTTCCTCAACGGTCAGGTCAGCCGGTTCCTTGGCGAAGAATGTCTGCGCCGCCGCCCTCACGCCATACGCACTGCTGCCGAAGAAGACGGCATTCAGGTACATGTCCAGAATCTCGTCCTTCGTATAGTCGCGTTCCAGCTTGACCGCCGTTATCCACTCCTTCAATTTGATCCAGACCATTTTCACCTTGGAGAATCCCGGGATGCGGCTGGAGACATCGGCACGCGGGTACAATGTCTTCGCAAGCTGCTGGGTGATGGTACTTCCGCCGCCCTGTCCGGAATCGCCCATCAGCAACGTCTTCACGAGCACGCGCCCGAGGCTCTGAAAGTCAATGCCGGAGTGCTTGTAGAAGCGTATGTCTTCCGTCGCCACTGCCGCCTGCACCAGATAAGGGGACAATTCTTCGTAGGAAACATACGACCTGTTTTCAATGTGGAAGGTCGTGAGAACCTGACCGTCATCGGCAATGACTTCGGTCGCAAGCTTGCTGTCAGGGTTCTCCAGCTCCTCGAATGAAGGTATGTCGGCAAATGCCCAAACCAGCAAAAGCATGATAAGGACCATCAGCACAGGCACGGAAACGATTATCCAGAACCATTTCACGCATTTTTTTCTCGTATCGTCTGTCATATCTGTATTCTTCGAAAGAGCAAAAATACATAGAAAATTTGGAAAATATCCTTATTTGTTCCTTACTTTGCAGTCCGTTTACTGAAATAGAGGTAAAAACATCATTAAAAATTGGAGCTAGAGTTGGCGATGGAAAAGAATCTTGTAATTGTCGAGTCTCCTGCGAAAGCCGGGACAATACAGAAATTCCTGGGGGAAGGATATGTCGTAAAACCAAGTTTCGGTCATATCAGAGACTTGCAGGACAAGAAATTGAGCGTGGATGTAGATCATAACTTCACACCTGAATATGTCATTCCTGCGGACAAGAAGAAAGTCGTGTCTGAGCTCAAGAAGCTGGCTGCCGGCGCCGAGACCGTATGGCTGGCATCCGATGAGGACCGGGAGGGAGAAGCGATATCATGGCATCTCTATGAAACTCTCGGCCTGAAAAAAGAAAGCACCAGAAGAATCGTATTCCACGAAATCACCAAGAATGCGATTCTGAACGCAATAGAAAACCCTAGGGACATTGACATGAACCTCGTGGATGCGCAGCAGGCAAGGCGCGTGCTCGACCGTCTCGTAGGCTTCGAGCTTTCGCCGATTCTCTGGAGGAAAATCCAGCCGAAGCTCTCTGCCGGACGCGTACAGAGCGTCGCATTGAGACTCGTCGTCGACCGCGAAAGGGAAATTCTCGGGTTCAAGCGCGAGCCCTACTACCGCACGACCGCCGTCTTCCATCCGGAAAGCACCGCCGCAGGAGTGAAGGTCAATGCCGTGCTCGATACCAGGTTCAATGGCATTGACGAGGCCCGTAAGTTCTTGGAGGACAGCGCAGATGCCGTATTCCACATAAGCAGCATTGAGAAGAAAGAGGGCACCAGGACACCTGCAGCGCCTTTCACCACATCGACATTGCAGCAGGAAGCATCCAGAAAGCTGCGTTTCTCCGTGAGCCAGACAATGCGTATCGCACAGGGTCTTTACGAGCGAGGTCTCATCACATACATGAGAACAGACTCGACGAACCTTTCCGGCCTGGCATTGAACACATCCAAGAAGTTCATTGAGGAGAATTACGGCGAGAGCTATTCGAAGACCCGTCAGTACAAGACCCACTCGAAGGGCGCACAGGAGGCGCACGAAGCCATCCGTCCTACATATATCGACAATGTGGAAATCGACGGAACTCCACAGGAGCAGAGACTTTACAGCCTCATCTGGAAACGCACCATCGCTTCCCAGATGGCTGATGCACGCATATTGAAGACTGACATCAAGATAGCTTCCGACAAGAGGAACGAGAAATTCGCCGTCCAGGCAAACCAGGTGAAATTCGACGGTTTTCTGAAAGTATATCTGGAAGGTACTGATGACCAGCAAGATGAGGAGGAAGTAATCCTGCCGGAACTCCATGAGGGAGATGTGATGAAACCGATAAGTTTCGCATCAGACTGCAAGTTCACGACACCTCCGGCAAGATATTCCGAGGCAACCTTGGTCAAGAAACTTGAGGAGCTCGGCATCGGACGTCCTGCCACATATGCACAGACCATCACGACATTGACCACCGGACGCGGTTATATCATCAAGGGCGACAAGGAAGGCGAAGGCATCCCTGTAACGTGTCTTGCAATGAAGAACGGGAAAATCACCGAGGCTGTCAAGACCGAGACTGTCGGCGCCGAAAAGAGCAAGCTTCTCCCGCAGGAAATCGGCATGATCGTAACGGATTATCTGGTAAAGAATTTCCACACGATCCTGGGATATGATTTCACCGCCAATGTCGAGAAGGATTTCGACCAGATCGCTGACGGCAAACTCGTATGGAACAATGTGATAGGACAGTTCTACACGCCGTTCCACAAGAAGGTGGAAGAGGTGCTCAATGACAAGGAATACAGCCATGTCAGCAGAGATCTCGGCAATGACCCGACTGACGGCGAGCCGATTGTGGCCAAGTTCGGACAATACGGCCCGTATATCCAGAAGGGAGAAGGCGACAAGCGCCAGTATGCTCATCTGGCACCGGGCCAGCTCATCGAAAGCATCACCCTGGTAGATGCCATAAAGCTGTTCCTCCTGCCGAAGACCGTGGGACAATATAACGGCATCGACATAATCGCGACCAAGGGCAGATTCGGACCATATCTGAAATATGGTGACAAGAACGTGTCGCTGCCACGCGGCAAGGACCCGCTCACGGTAACATTGGACGAATGCATCGCAGTAATCGAGGCCAATGCGGAGAAGGCGAATGCCAACACCGTGCTTGCAGATTATACGGAAAGCGGCATTCAGGTAATCGACGGAAGGTATGGCCCTTACCTGAAGCAGGACGGCAAGAACTACAAGATTCCAAAGGGAACCGATGTCGCAGCCCTTACAGAAGAAAAGTGTAAGGAAATAATAGAGGCATCCGAGCCGACGAAACGCACGGCCCGAAGAAAATTCACTAAAAAATAAAACCTGAAAAAGCACTGTTTTTTCTGACTGTTTGGTCGAAAACGGTGCTTTTATCTTATAGTATCGTACTTTTTAATGCAAATAATTATAGATTATTAAAAAATATTCTGTACATTTGCATCGTTTAAGTAATGAATCGTAAGATATGGTTAAGTATCACATCGACCAGACGGACCAGAAAATCCTGTCTTTCCTGGTCAAGAATGCAAGAATGCCGTTCCTGGAAATCGCACGCGAATGCGGCGTGTCAGGAGCTGCCATACATCAGAGAGTCAAGCGTTTGGAAGCCAACGGCGTCATCACCGGTTCCAGACTTCTCGTAAAACCGCAGGCCATCGGGCTCAACATTTGCGCCTTCATAAGCATCTCCCTGTCGGAGGCTGACAAGTACAATGTCGTCATCGCGCACTTGAAGAAGATTCCGGAGGTCGTGGAGTGTCATTTCGTGACAGGCAAGTACGCCCTTCTCGTGAAGATTTATTGCTTTGACAATGACCACCTTATGGAGATTCTTCTGAACACCATACAGAAGATTCCTTATATCCTTTCCACAGAGACAATGATAGCTCTCGACGAGGCCATCGACAGACAGGTCTGGGTCAAGGATTACAGTAATACAAGCTACAGCGGTTCGAACAAAAACGATGATTCGGACGAATAGGATTTAGATTTAGTTACCTGAAATCGAAATTATAGCTTCCGCGAGAACCATATCTTCCGGGGAAGTTATCTTGATATTGAGCCGCTCGCCTTCAACGAAGGTGAGCGGTATTCCGTATTTGTCGGCTACGGAAGCATCATCCGTAAACAACCTGTCGTAAGCTTGTGAATATGAATCCTTTATATCGCCGGCACGGAAAATCTGGGGCGTCTGTGCACCATACACCTCAGAGCGGTCCACACTGCGTCCAGGAGCGGAACGCAGGAATTCATTGTCCTGGTCATCCTTGACGGTTTCGAGGATTTTCAGCGTGTCCACCATGGGAATCACAGGAATGAGCGCCCGGCATCTGTCATCATTTCCAATGCGGGAAAACATTGACCTGATCATGCCTTCCGACAGGAGCGGACGGACTCCGTCGTGGATGGCGACAATGGCGTCCGAAGGGACCCGCGCGAGGGCTGCTTTTACGGAGTGGAAACGGGTGATTCCGCCGCGGACGAGGATCTGGGAGCAATTGAAATTGCGGCTTATGCAGTAGTCCCGCCACCACGTATCATATTGACCGTCAGAGGGAAGGACCGTGATGACATTTATATCCGGGACGGCTGCCAGAAATTTCAGGATGGTCTGGTGAAGTATCGCCTTCCCGTCCAGCTGCATGAACTGTTTCGGAAGATTGCCGCCCATCCTGGTCCCGTGGCCCGCAGCCATGACTATCAGATATTTTTTTCCGCTCATAATTGGCTCGATATTTTAAGCAAATTTAAGTTATTTTTCGTATATTTACGGAAATTATGAAATTAACAGAAAATTCCTATTTGAAGATATGAGTTTTTCTTTCTTGAACCAAGAATTGGCAATGGACCTTGGTACCGCCAACACGGTCATTTTCCAGAATGACAAGATTGTTTTGGACGAGCCAAGTATTGTCGCAATAGATAGTGCAACAGGCAAATGCATTGCACTCGGACATAAGGCGAAACTTATGCACGAGCGCGAGCAGCCGGGAATCAAGACAATCCGTCCGCTCAGGGACGGCGTCATCGCGGACTTCAACGCGGCCGAGATGATGATACGCGGTTTCATCAAACAGGTGAACAGCCAGAGAAGGACATTGTTCTCCCCTAACCTCCGGTTGGTGGTCGGCATTCCGTCAGGAAGTACCGAGGTGGAAATCAGGGCCGTCAGGGACTCAGCCGAACATGCGGGAGGACGTGACGTATATCTGATTTCAGAGCCTATGGCAGCAGCACTCGGTATCGGACTGGAAGTGGAGGCGCCAAAGGGAAGCATGGTCGTCGACATCGGTGGCGGCACCACTGAAATCGCCGTGATTTCACTCGGAGGTATCGTGATCCAGTCAAGCGAACGTGTCGCAGGAGACGTATTTACAAGCGATATCCAGTCATATTTGAGGCAACAGCACAATATCCGTATCGGCGAGACGACTGCCGAGAAGATAAAGATAGCTGTGGGTGCAGTTCTGCCGACATTGCAGGAAGAACCTGACCCGTACCCTGTGAAAGGACCGAACCTCATGACCGCACATCCGGTAGAGGCGACGATTTCATATCAGGAAATGGCGCATTGCCTGGACAAATCCATCACCAGGATAGAGTCATCGATCCTGCATGTATTGGAGCAGACTCCTCCTGAGCTTTACTCCGATATCGTGGAGAACGGTATCTTCCTTTCAGGAGGCGGCGCATTGCTCAGAGGTCTGGACACCCGTCTCTCTGAGAAGGTGAACATTCCTTTCCACGTGGCAGAAGATCCGCTTCACGCCGTGGCAAGAGGAACATGCATCGCATTGAAGCATGTAGGCAACTGCTCTTTCCTGAAGAGGTAGGCAGATGCCCAAGCAGCGCACCATAACAGGAACAATCATTAACACGGCAGTCTTCATAGCTCTGGAGATTGCCGCGCTTAATATGTTGAACCACAGCAGTTCCGTGCAGAATTTCTTCATCACGAAGGCATTGCACGTAGTGAGCGGAAGGGTCTGGGGCGTGACGGAATCCATTTCCGGATATTTCTCATTGAACAAGAAGAACCGCAAGCTGGCGGACAATGTTTTCGAGCTGAGCAAGGAAGTTTCGAGACTGAACAGCATGCTGGAGCAGATCCATCTGGATTCGCTGGAACGGGCGAACATGGCACGGGCCGGGGAAAAATTCAGCTACATCCCGGCTTCCATCATAAAGAGCAGCACCAACAAGCAGCACAACTACCTGATAATCGGGAAAGGTTACGAAGACGGCATACGTGAGCAGTCCGGAGTCATAACGCCGCAAGGGGTGGTCGGAATCATCGATGCCGTAAGCAAGCATTACTCATACGTCATATCATTTCTGAATTCCGAAATCAGCATCAGTGCCAGAATCGGAAAAAGCGGCGCGGCAGGCCCGATGGTATGGGACGGGGTGCACAAGGGCGGAGCCATTCTCAAAGAGATACCGCTACAGTACAAATTCGAGGAGGGCGACACGGTCTATACCAGCGGCTACTCCTCCATATTTCCGTCCGACATCCCGCTGGGCACGACAGGCGGTGTCAAAATCGTGAACGGCGCCACTTATGAAGTGAAGGTCAAGCTGTTCCAGGATTTTTCAGCATTGAGATACGTATCGGTGGTAAGCAATAACGACTCGCAGGAAATAGCGGAACTGGAGAAACAGGAAACACCTAAGAAAGGAAAGAAATGAAGCAGAACTACATCATGATGTTCCTACTCATCGTCGGAGTGCAGCTGCTGATATGCAATTATTTACATGTCAGCACGTTTCTCACGCTCAGCATTCTGCCTTGCGCCATTCTCCTCATGCCCACCAGGTACAGCCCCGTCGTGGCGATGCTTCTTGCCTTCGTTTCAGGTCTGGCAGTAGACACATTGGCCGAAGGAGTCACGGGGCTCAATGCCCTTGCACTCGTGCCGGTGGCCGGAGCCAGCAGGTGGATCTGCGGTTTCATCTTCGGAAAAGAATTGACCTCGACCGGAGAAGACGTTTCAATGATGAAGTACGGAATAGGTAAAATGGCATTGGCAATATTCATTGCCCAGTTCATTTTTCTCGCTATATACATCTGGGCCGATGGTGCGGAAGCCCGGCCATTCATGTTCAATGCATTGAGATTCAGCGTCTCGCTCGTGGCGGGAACATTGATTTCCCTGATTATCGCGAACCTGCTGGATCCTAACGAGAGGAAATAGCGATGAATGCGTCCAGGGTCAGCAAACTCCGTATCGGACTGTTGATATTCGCAGGCATATTGCTCGCGAAGCTTTTCTATATCCAGATCATCGATGACCGTTATAAGATCAATGCTTCCAACAACTCGATGGTCTACGATATCATCTACCCGACCCGAGGCATCATCTATGACCGCAACGGAAAAATCATCGTCGGAAACAAGGTCGCATATGATATCCTGGTGACACCCAAGGAGGTAGAGCCGTTCGACACGGTACTTCTGGCTGACGTCCTGAAGATTTCGCCGGACTTCATCCGCAACAAGATGTCGGAATACCGGAAGAATAGACGGAGAATCGGCTTCCAGTCAATGGTCATGCTGAAGCAGATTCCGTCGGACACCTACATGAGGTTCGCCGAGGTCCAATACAAGTTCAAGGGATTCAAGGGTCAGATACGAAGCATCAGAGATTATCCGGTCAATGCCGGAGGAAACCTTCTGGGATATGTCTCAGAAGTGGACCAGTCATACATAAAGAAGCATCCGGGAGAATACCGGCCAGGAGATTATGCGGGCAAGACGGGCATAGAGGCGGCACGCGAGAAGGAACTGCGCGGTGAAAAGGGTTATCAGATCTACCTGAGGAACTCCCACAACCAGATACAATCCAGATACAGGGACGGCGAAATGGACAAGGAAGCCATCCCGGGAAAGGATGTGGTGACCACCATTGACGCTGATTTACAGCAATATGGACAGGAGCTGATGAAAAACAAGGTGGGCAGTCTGGTGGCGATAGAGCCGTCGACCGGAGAGATTCTGACAATGGTTTCAAGCCCTGGTATCGATGTGGAGATACTGGCAGATATCGGCAAGCATTACAGCGAAATCGTGAGCGACCCGCACAAGCCTATGTTCAACAGGGCGGTACAGGCGCCGTACCCTCCGGGTTCGGTTTTCAAACTTGTGAACGGTCTCATCGGCATGCAAGAGGGAGTGCTGAAGCCGGAATACACCTATCCTTGCTACAAGGGTTATCCATACGGAAAGCACAAGCTGGGATGCCACGCACACAGGTCGCCGATCAATCTGGAGGAGGCCATCATGATGTCCTGCAACGCATATTTCTGCTATGTGATGAAGAATGTCCTCGAGAACAAGAAATACAAGGGCCCCGGCGAGGCATTGGACAAATGGCATGACTATGTGCAGAGTTTCGGACTGGGCCGTAAACTGGGGAGCGACTTCCCTGCCGAGCTTGGCGGAACTATCCCTACCTCAGCATATTACAACAAGATTTACGGAAGGAACGGCTGGAAGTTCACGACCGTGATTTCATTGTCCATCGGACAGGGAGAAATCGGTGTGACGCCGCTCCAGATTGCGAACATGTGTGCCATTGTGGCGAACCGCGGCTACTACTATATTCCTCATATCATCAAGGATTCCGATTCGCTGAAAATCGAGCAGAAGTACAAGGAGCGCCAATACACCATGGTGGACACATTGCAGTTCCGCAAGGTGATACAGGGAATGTGGCGTGCCGTGAACAGCGGTTTCGGTTCAGGAGGTACTGCGAGCATTGCGGCCGTGGAGGGACTGGACATCTGCGGAAAGACAGGTACGGCACAGAACCCGCGCGGAGCGGACAATTCCGTGTTCATCTGTTTCGCGCCCAAGGACAATCCGAAGATTGCGGTGGCGGCATATATTGAGAATGGCGGTTTCGGTGCCACATGGGCATGCCCTATAGCCTCGCTTCTGGTGGAGCGATACCTGCGGGGAGAAATAGATCCGAAACGCAAGCCATTGGAAGACAGGGTGCTGCAAGGCGACCTCATGTCGAGGGTAAAGAAGTATTGACCTTCGTAGAAAATATTGAAATGAGCAGATACAGCGGCAGAAGCATTGGCGAATCATACGACTGGAAACTGATAATCCTTTATCTGTTTCTGGTATTCATCGGCTGGGCGAACATTTACGCCTCAGTCCATGGTGCCGATGTCGAGGGCATTTTCGATTTCAGCGCGAACAGCGGCAAGCAGTTCATCTGGATGCTTACGGCTTTCGGACTCGGTGCGACCATCATATTTCTGGTCAATCCCAACTTGTGGGAAGGAGGCGCAGCACTTTTCTACGTAATGGTGATAGGGCTTCTGGTCGCCGTGATTTTCCTGGGTGTGGAAGTCAAGGGCTCCCGGTCATGGTTCGCTTTCGGGCCTGTGCGGTTCCAGCCGGCCGAGGTTTCTAAAATCACCACTTCCCTGCTGCTGGCATTCGTGATGAGCCGTGCAACGTTCAGACTGACAAGGTTCAAGGACTTTCTTACGGTGGCATTCATCATCATTCTCCCGATGGTCATCATCCTGGCTGAGAAGGAAACAGGTTCGGCCCTGGTATACGTCGGCTTCATTTTCATGCTTTACCGAGAGGGGCTTTCCGGATGGCTGCTGGCAATGATAGCATTGGCAATCCTTATATTCATCCTGACCTTGGTGGCATCGCCGTATACCGCAGTTTTGGTTCTCATAGGCATAATTTCGTTCTGCAGTGCATTGATTTCCAGAAAGATATGGCAATGGCTGCTGATTTACGCGGTGGGCATAACGGCGCTGGCCTTCCTTCCGCATTTCTGGACAATGCTGCAGGAACTCAAGGGTGAAGAGTGGCCGTTCCTGATGAACATCACGCCGTTCATGATTCTTCTGGGCGTTTCCGGAATCGCATTGCCGCTGATAATCTGGCATGCCATGAGCAGCAAGAACAGAGTGTTTTCATTGGTATCAGTATTGACTTTCATCTGCGGTGTGGGACTGGTGCTGTCGGCTGACGTGGTGTTCAACAAAGTGCTGCAGGACCACCAGCGCAAGCGCATCGAGGTGCTCCTCGGAATGAAGGAGGACCCTGCGGGCGTCGGGTACAATGTGAACCAGTCAATGATTGCCATCGGCTCTGGAGGTTTTGCCGGAAAGGGTTATATGAACGGCACTCAGACGACGTACGGATTCGTCCCCGAGCAGAGCACCGATTTCATCTTCTGCACCGTGGGAGAGGAGTGGGGTTTCGTAGGCTGCCTTATTGTAATAATGCTGTATGTGCTTCTGATTCTGCAAATTATAAAAGACGCCGAGCGCAGCAGGGAGAGTTTCACCAGGATTTACGGCTATTGTCTGGCTGGCTGCCTGTTCATGCATCTTTTCATCAATGTGGGCATGACCATAGGCATCATGCCTGTCATCGGCATCCCGCTTCCTTTCATGAGTTACGGCGGCTCATCCCTCTGGGCATTCACCATCATGCTTTCCATCTTCATCGCCCTGGACCACAGGGAGAAGAAGTATTTCTAGGGAGCAAAAAAGGCCAGCCGCGAACGGCTGACCTTCTGCAATTATTTGTATTTCAATGATTAGCAATTCATTGCACCGCAAACGTGGATAACCTGTCCGCTGACATAAGAGGAGAGGTCACTGGCGAGGAAGAGGGCGACATTGGCAACATCTTCCGGTGTACCGCCGCGACGGAGCGGAATCGTCTTCATCCACTGCTCACGCACTTCCTCTGAAAGCGCCTTGGTCATATCGGAAATGATGAAGCCAGGGGCAATGCAGTTCGCACGGATGCCACGAGGGCCCATTTCCTTGGCGATAGACTTGGCAAGACCGATAAGACCGGCCTTGGAAGCGGAGTAGTTGCACTGGCCTGCATTACCGGAAACGCCTACTACAGAAGACATGTTGATGATGCTTCCGCCTCTCTGGCGTGCCATGATAGGGGTCAATGCGTGAATGAAATTGAATGCGGATTTGAGGTTGACATTGATGACGGCATCCCACTGTGCCTCGCTCATCCTGAGCATAAGACCGTCCTTGGTGATACCTGCATTGTTCACGAGAATATCGATATGACCGAAGTCTGCCATAATCTGGTCCACAACCTCCTGAGTCTGAGCGAAATCAGCAGCATTGGAAGCATAAGCCTTCACCTTGTGGCCGAAAGCTTCGATTTCCTTTACGGTCTCTTCTGCAGCCTCATTGATAACGAGATCAGTGAAAGCCACGTCTGCACCTTCTGAAGCGAATTTAAGGGCAATCGCCTTGCCGATTCCTCTTGCAGCTCCTGTTACAAGAGCGACTTTTCCATCTAGTAGTCCCATATTGATTTTATATTTAAACAAATTTTTCTAACTTTGCATTCCCAATTCGCTTTGGTGGTGGAATTGGTAGACACGAGGGACTTAAAATCCCTTGGGCAGCAATGCCTGTACGGGTTCAAGTCCCGTCCGAAGCACAAGGAAAACATTGTACCGCTTACAGCGATGCAATGTTTTTCTCGTTCAAGAGGTTCTTGCCTTCTGCCGTAAGCGCATATTCAATGCGGTCGGCATAGTGCTTCTCCACTTTACCACGGACAATCTTCATCGTGCTGTTCACCATGTGGTTCTGCTCGGTAAACGGCTCGTCAGCTACGATGATCGCAGCAGGAAGCCATCTCTCCGGGAACATGCCGGCACGTGAACCGCCCTTTCTATATGAATTCACCTCTTCCTGAATCTTCTTCAGCATCAGCTCTTTGGCTTCACGGGAATTGATGTCGATATCAGGATTGCCGGCCTTCACGTACTCTTTCAGCGCTTCCTTGTTAGGAACGATGATGACCGTCGTGTACGGGTCCTGATTGTTATGGAGCACCACCTGGTCGATGAACTTCGAGCTGTCTGTAAGCGAGTCCTCGAATCCTTCCGGACTGTATTTCTCGCCGTCAGCAGAAATGAGCAATGACTTGAAACGGCCTACCACATAGAGGAAGGTCTTGTCTCTCATATAACCCATATCGCCGGTATGAAGCCATCCGTCAACGACTGTTTCAGCGGTAGCCGTAGGATTCTTCCAATAACCTGCCATAACATTCTCGCCCTTGATGACGATTTCTCCTTTCTCGCCATAGCCGAGTGACTTGCCGTCGCCGTCGCAAATCTTGATTTCCATCGGTGTCACCACACGACCGGACGAACCGAAGATGCAGGCGTCGAATGAGTTGGCGGAAATGATCGGTGTCGCCTCGGAAAGGCCGTAGCCCTGGAACATCGGAATGCCGATAGCGCAATAATATCTCTGCAGTTCAATGTCAAGAAGCGCACCGCCTCCTACGAAGAACTGCATCCTGCCGCCAAGTCCCTGACGTACGTTCTTGAAGATAATCTTGTCGAACAGCGCCATGAGAGGTTTTTTCCAAAGCTGGAAGAATCCGCCCCTGTTGTAATATTCCTTGTTGTAGGAAATCGCCAGGTTCAATGCGAAGTTATAGAGTTTCTCCACTTTAGGGCCCTTGGCCTTGATGCCGGACTCGATATTTTTCTTGAAGTTACGTGCAAGTGCAGGTACGGAAAGCATCACATGAGGACGTACTTCCTTGATAGCCATAGGAATATTCTTCAGCGATGCCATCGGAGTCTTTCCTACAGGAACCGTGGCGATACTTCCGCCATAAGACATCATGGTGTAGAAACCTGCCACATGTGCGAAGCAATGGTCCAGAGGCAGGATAATGAGCATCACGGCATCCAGAGGAATGCCGACTACGGAATGAGCCTGCTCCACATTGGCAGTATAGTTCCTGTGCGTCAGGAGGATACCCTTAGGGTCAGCGGTAGTTCCCGAGGTGTAGCTGATGTTCGCGTAATCATCAGGCTGAACAGACTTGTACCTCTCTTCGAGAGCACCCGGATGTTCTGCCATGAACTTGTCGCCGTTTTTCAGGATCTCCGACATCGGAATCTCTTTCTCCTGATACTCAGGAAGATCGTCCAGGACAATGATTTTCTCCACGGCTGGAATATCTTTCAGGATACGTCTTACCTTAGGAAGTTGTGTTCCGGACACCATCACGAAACGTGAGTCAGAGTGATTGATACGGAATACCAGGTCGCTGCCTTCTTCAAGCTTGATGGAAAGCGGAACGTTCACGCCACCGGAATAGAGGATTCCGAGTTCACCGATAACCCACATGTTGCGGCCTTCGGAGAGGAGTGACACCTTGTCGCCTTTATTGATTCCGAGAGCCATAAGGCCCGCAGCAACTCTATAGGCTTCAAGCCTGGTTTGTTCAAAAGTAGTTTCCGTCCAGCGGTCAGCTGGCTTTTCACGAAGGAAAACATGTGATGCGAATTCATGGGTATATTTCTCCACGAAATCGATGATAGTCGGTCTTGCTGTCATATTTGAATTATTTCGATTCTTCTGCAGGGAACAGTCCGAAGAGTTCCGAGTCAATCATGTTCGTGATGGCTTCGAAGTCTTCTTCCTTGTTTCCGAATTTATATCTGTCTGCGTCAATGACGAGAAGATGGCCGGTATAACCGCTGATCCATTTCTCATAACGCTCGTTAAGTCCTGTAAGATAATCAATTCTGATGGTTTTCTCATATTCGCGGCCTCGCTTCTGGATCTGCGATACGAGATTAGGAATGGATGATTTGAGATAGATGAGCAGGTCAGGCATCTTCACCAGTGACATCATCAGGTCGAAAAGGTCTGAATATGTCTCGAAATCGCGTGAGCTCATCAGTCCCATGTCGTGGAGATTCGGCGCGAAAATCCTGGCATCCTCATAGATTGTCCTGTCCTGGATGATCACTTCCTTGTTCTTGGTGATATCCACGACGTCCTTGAAACGCTTGTTCAGGAAATAAATCTGGAGGTTGAATGACCATCTGCTCATATCTTCATAAAAATCAGACAGATATGGATTAAAATCCACGGATTCGAATTTAGGTGCCCAACCATACCTCGCAGCCAGCATCTTGGTCAATGTGGTCTTGCCGCTGCCGATGTTTCCTGCTATAGCAATATGCATAATTTTATGATATTAACGCGTTTAGTAATCCTAAAAAAATAACTTGACAATCTTTGCTCGTCTTTTCGGTCTATATTCCTTTTTTCATCAGTCGTGTACGTCCAGTACACTCCTTCTTCAAAAAGAAATCTATCCTCGAAAATCCTTCACAAATCTTTACCAACTTATTGTTTAATTATTACTTACAAAATTATATCGTCCTACCAGGTCCTGATAGAGACGATACAAAATTACTAAATTTCCGTATAGTGTCAAAGCAAGTGTTCCTTATTGAACAATCTATGTGGTTTTACGCACCTCTATTTCTTGTCCTTGACGAACTTGAAGACCGCGATGTCTGTATCTTGCTTCTTGCCGTCAACATAGAACCTTCGGGTAATCACCGGTGATCCGTCCCACTTCCATCTGAAGTTATTGAAAATAGTTATCGTGTTGGAGCTTCCATCTCCCCAATTTATAACAAGGTTTTCATTGGCAATGTTTTCCGTCCCGTCAAGTTCACCGAATGAAATCATCCACTTTCCGTAACGGTCCACCTGAAGCATCAGCCCCGAGAATTGCGGCATGTAGGCTTTCGTGGAAATCCACGCCCCGGTTTCATTGAAACGGCTCATGTCCACGGCATAGGTCTGTCCCCTGAATTCCGCGGAGATCTGACTGATGTCGAACGACTCCTCGCGGGTGTCCGGATCAAGCATGTTATGTCCGTCGGAATCTTCGAGATAGATATAGGAAACTATAGGCGCGATATCATAAACCATGTCCGAATTTTCCACCGAACAAGACATGACCAGCACCGCCGCCGTCAATATATTGAATACTCTCTTCATATAGCATTTTCCAAACACCATTATAGATGCAGTTTTTCATCAAAATGTTGCATGGCTGGGCCGGCGGCGGTTCAGTGTTTTTTTACACGCCCGGTCGGTGGTGGGGCCGCCGGAGGTTCGCTTCGCTCATCCCGTCAGACTGCCGCCTGACACCCATTCACAAGGTCATGGGCGACCATGCCTCCATCGGCCCCACCACCGACCGGGCTCTGATTAAACGGGGATATTGGCGGCGGGATGCGGCCACACTGCTATTCTGGAAGCATTGATTTTCAATGAATTATAAAACGGAGCGTGGAAACGGAGGCTTTTTCTGGCCACGTTTCCACGCTCTTGTGAAAATAGTATTTGATTATCAATAAGTTACGGAATGTGGCGTGGCCGCGTCCCGCCATCTCAACAGGAAATACGGTGAACAGCCGAGTACGGATGCTAGATTCAGCACCGCGGCAGATTCCGCCTTGGAAATGTCCTGCTTGTTTTGTTCGTAGGCGCGGATCATCCTCAATGATACACCGGACCGTTCCGCGAGTTCCTGCTGAGTAAATCCGGCGGACTTGCGCTGGCGTTTCAGCGGGGGAACATCCGTTTCGGAATTTGACATGATTTTCAATGCTGAAGTCACGAACTTGCTTATGTCTGCCTCATGAAATGTAGGGTACATATCCATAACTCTATGGACATCAATGCCTTTTGCATTCAGGGACTCAAATGGGAGATTGGTGTGCCATTGAAGATATGCCAGCACCCAGCCTGTCCAGAAAATGGCAGAACGGTCATCAAGCACATAGTTATAGTCCCTGGCACGGCCGCCTGTGCTTTCAATAATCTTTTTCCCCAATTCAATGCCGGACAAACCGGAAACGTATTTCGGATTGCCTTTCTCGAATTGGCGTATAACATCTCCGGCAAGCATCCTGTCATAAAACTCATCGATGCCGCCGGCACATGCAATGGAGCCATAATCCAGAGCCACTGCCAGATTCAGCATGGCATCTTCCAAATAAGTTTTATCGTAAGCGCGGATCATCATTCTTCCAATTATTTCTTACAATGTCAATAACATATGTGCCGTCCAATACTGTTTTCTCCCTTTCGCGTCTGAACGTGTCACGTGCAGTCCTGTCACGTGCAGCTTTTTTCGGGTAATAGGTCTGATTGTCTGCAAGGACAGCACGGGAATACTCTAGTTGTTCAAAAGCATTCCGGCTTTTAAGGACTACTTGTTCTCCCAGTTTCCCCAATTTCATGGCTTTTCCCAGTTGCTCCAATGAAATCGTATTGTTCAAGAAAGCAGATGCGAATGAGAAGTAGGAATCATCTGCTCTGTAGCCGCGTATCACATCAGCCTTCTTGTAGTCGGGAAGGAATTCGGAAATGATGTATTCCTTCGCTGCCGACGGAAGTCCTCGTTCTATTACAAATGTCCGATTTTCCAACAGAATGGCTAACCAGTTAAGTATATGATACTCAGCTCCCGACAAGTTCAAGACGGTCAATCCGTCCATTTCCAGTTCATACTCATTGGCGAAGCCAACCCGATTTTCAGCGCAGGCCCATTCCTTGGCCAGTTCAATATGTTCAGTGCAATAAAATCCCAAACCGTAATCGTTCTTCGCATTTCCAAGTCCGAATTCCGGTTTTTCTATGATATTGGCAGAGCCATGATACAATTTCAGTTTCATAAAACTCACGTTATAACGTCACTTTTTCGCAAAGATAATGGATTATCGGCAAAATGTCAATAGTTTTAGCATGAACGAACAATAACAGGATTTTCACCTTTTCAAGACTTAGCGCACCCTCGGATTTACACCTTTTCAAGGTTAATTGAAAGAAATCGGGAAAATATTTAGGTTTTAATGATTTTTCACACGTCCGGTCGGTGGTGGCACGACAATTATTTTATTAGCATAATTTCATTAAAATAATTATATTTGCATAAAACACGTGGACATGGAGACGAATCCCTTTATTTTGACAAGCCGGATTCCTGAGCAGTATTTCTGCGACAGGGTTGCCGAAACGGAAAACATTCTCAAATGCATTGACAATCAGGAGAACATTGTGCTTACGGCAAGACGGCGCATCGGCAAGACCGGACTGATCAATCATTGCTTCGACGTGGAGCGCATAAGGCAGAACTACTATGAAATTTCCATTGATATTCTGCATACGGCATCGCTCAAGGAATTTGTCCAAGAGCTTGGCAATGTCAGTTTTCGTGCCGTTGCCAGTCGGAGCGAAAGAATGATGAAATCGTTTGCTGCCGCATTGAGGTCTTTGTCGGCGAGTTTCGGGTATGATCCCGTGTTGGCGTCGCCGACATTTGACATTAAGCTTGGAGATCTCGAGCGACCTCAATACACGCTTGATGAAATTTTCCAGTTTCTTGAAAATGCCGACAAGCCATGTATTGTTGCCATTGATGAGTTCCAGCAGATAATCAGGTACCCGGAAAAGAACGTAGAGGAGCTTCTGCGTGGAAAAATTCAGAAATTGACCAATACGCATTTCATATTCGCTGGTTCAGAAAGAAGAATAATGTCCGAAATGTTCTTTTCCGAGAAACGTCCGTTTTATCTTAGCTCCACATCTGTTGCACTTGATCCGATAGATAGGGATGTCTATCGGGAATTCGCAGGACTCCAGTTCCGCAATGGTGGAAAACAGTTATCTCCAGATGCGTTTTCACACGTATATGATAAGTTTGAGGGTGTCACAATGCATATCCACAGGGTTCTGCATGATGCCTATGCCTATACTGGGCACGGAGGATGTATCTCCGTTACCGATATCATGTCCATCTGCAAGTCCTACATTCACGAGTACGGGTCGCGTCTGCGTGAATTGATGTCAAATGTTTCGGAGCAGCAGAAGGAAGTGCTTTATGCAATCGTAGAGGAAAAGGAGGCCACATCCATAACATCATCGGCATTTATAAAGCGTCACAGGCTCAAGTCCGCCAGTTCGATACAATCAGCCATGAAATATCTTTTGTCTGAAGACCTTGTGACCAAGACCGGAAACGTATATACCATCTCAGACCCTATGCTGCGCATCTGGATAGAGTCGGAGAAAATCTGTTAGCGTGGCCACTAGCGGGACGCGGCCACGCGCGTTGTTTATGCGCCCGGGCGGTGGTGGGGCCGCCGGAGGTTCGCTTCGCTCATCCCGTCAGGCTGGCGCCTGACACCCATTCACAAGGTCATGGGCGACCATGCCTCCGTCGGCCCCACCACCTCCCGGGCTTCGATTAAACGGGGATATTGGCGGCGGGACTGTCGCCATTAATGTAAATAGGGCTCCGCCGTATTAGAGATACCTCAGGTACATTCAGTTGCACCTTTGCTGCATTTATTTCCTTTTTGGCATACTGGACCTTTTTATTATCCACAGATAACGATCAATATCTTTATAGGTCAGCGGATTACCGTTTACATCAGAGAGTTTGTCCATTCCCGACAGTTGAATAAAAACTATTGAGCGCTGCCACCTTCAACATTATCGCCGAAGTATTTTGCGATGAGCCTTACGGGCAAAACCATCCGGATTAAAACGATTATTTCCGGACAAGTTTGTGAAATTGTACAACTTGTCCGGAAATAAGGGCGTTTTTATGGACGATATTACAAATAGCTAATTATAGAGCTCGCACAGCACGTACATAACAAGAAACATACTGCCTTCTGGGGCTGTTTGTCCTACCGCTACTGAAATCGACTAAGGACGTGTTATAACTACCGCCCTCAGTAGAAGACCAATACGAATCATTGCGAAACTGAGTGCCGCCTACTAACGGAGAAGATAGTGTCGCATTTAGTTTCGACTTATTATTATATACAGCCTTCAGTTCATCTAGAGCTGGCAAATACCATGCTGAGCCCTTGGCACGACACCATTGGGCAGCAGGTGACTTCGCAACAATCTTATCTGTATTTGAGGCACCATCCGTACTACTATGTGCACCGGGTATAGTTCCATCATATCCCCAACTTGAATAAGTCTCATCAATAGTAACCGCCTTAACAACAGAACCGTCATTAAAGTAAACTACCCCTAATACATCCTCGATGGACACATATTGGCCAACTTGATAGATCGATGAGGACAATCCCTTGGATACAATCAGTCTTACGAGTGTTGACACATCCAAACTCTCCAGCGAAGTCCTGCAAACATCCAAAACTTCCAGCGCCACATTCTTCGACACATCCAAAATATGTATACTGCTGCACCCTGCCAGATTCAAATTCTTCATCTCCAAGTTCTTGGACAGGTCAATATCCGTCAAGGCGGTATTCGTTGCCTTAAGGGTTTCCAGCACCGTGTTGTAGCCGAGCGCAAGGGCTGTGATGCCGGCATTGTCTGAGACATTGAGGGTCTTGAGTGCGGTGTTGCTGCGGACATTGACGTTCAGGAGGTTGTTCTTGCTGACATCCAGTTTGTCTAGGGCGGTGTTGTTGGAAACACGGAGCGTAGAGAGCTGGTTATCAGAGCAATCCAACATCGTCAGGGCGACATTGTTGTTCACGTTGAGCGCGGTCAGCTTGTTGCTTGAACAATCGAAATACTGGAGCTCGACATTCGAATCCACGTTCAGGTAGGTGAGGCCGCAGGCATTGAGGTCGAGATGAGTGAGGGCGGTCAGTGTGGAGACATTGACGCGGGTCACGAGGCTGTTTCCGTTCGCAACCAACTTGGTCAGCTGGATATTTTCGTCAATATTGAAAGATGTCAGCACGCTGCTGCCGGTGAGGTTCAATGTCGTGAACTCCGTGCCGGCGAATGCCAGTTCGAGGGTCGGTGCCTGGTCATAGCCGGTGATGGTGAAGGCGTTGCCGTTCAGGGCATTGGTGTTTACATTCTGGAGATAGAGATCCTTCAGGGCTATGTCGTTGTTCACATTGAGTTTCGTGATCGGGTTGCCGTACGCCACGATGGTCTCGAGTTTCTGGAGGTTCGGCAGGTCAATTACGGAAACATTGTTGCCGTTGAGATTCAGATATTTGAGGTTCGGACAATCCTGGAGGCCCACGATGCTGGAAATGCTTCTGCCCGAGCAGTTTACGTTCTGGACATTCTCTGCCTCGGCAATGCTTATCTCGCCATCCTCATCATCATCGAAGAGAGCCAGAAGGTATGTCTTCAGGTTCGAATCAGGGATGTGGATGCCGCCGGCATTGTACGAAATGGTCGTGAGATCCTCCTTTTTGATGGTGAGCGCAGCCTCCTGAGCGGCATCCTTCACCCAAAGTTTCGCCATGTCAGTATTGCCGTCGCAAGTGACGCTGACCAGAGCGGAATTACCGCTGACATCCAGGCTCGCAAGTTTGTTGGAAGAGCAATCCACGGTCTCCAGAAGGGTGTTCTTCGACAGGTCAAGAGCCGTCAGGGCATTCTTGCTGCAATCCAGCGTGAGCAATGCCGTATTCGCGGTCAATCCGAGACTCGTCAGATTGTTCGAAGAGCAATAGAGATTCTCCAGGAGAGTGTTCTTGTAAAGGTTCAATGCGGTGATGCCGGTGTTCGAGCAATCGAGTTCTTTCAATGCCGGCAAACCGGTGACGTTCAATGATATAAGACTATTCTTGCGACAATACAGGACTTCAAGAGCGGTATTGTTCCGGAGGTCGAGTGCCGTCAGGTTGTTGGAAGAACATTGAAGGTCGGTGAGAGCCTTGTTGTTCTTAAGATTGAGCGTACCCAAATTGTTGTTCGAGCAGATGAACTGCTTCAATTCAGGCGACTCGCTGACGTCAATGCTGTTTAGCTTGTTTGCCGAACAGTCAAGGGTCTGAAGAGCTGAGAGCCCGCTGAGACCGAGTTTCTGGAGATTGTTCCCGTTCACATGGATTCCGGTCAGTTTCGGAGAATGGCTGAGGTCGAGGGAAGTAAGTTTATTGAGACTTACGTCAATGGTTTCGAGGTTGCTGAAGTACTCGATTCCCACGAGAGAAGTAAGTCCGAGCAATGATGCGTCGATGGCAGTCACTGCCTTGGCTTCATCTTCGGAAATCTCGCCGTCACCATCCGTATCGAAATTCTCGACACAATATGCCTTGAATTTAGGGTCGGCAAAGCTGATGACATCACGGGTCCAAGGAACCATCTGGATATACTCGGAAGTGAGGTCATTGTTGCCGTCAGAGATGCTGAGCCGGACATTGGCAGAGCATTTGTTCTGGAAATATGCATCCTTGAGGTTGCGGCCGCTGACGGTTACGTTGAGGAAGCCGTTCTCGGCTGAAACGCTTTCTATGGTGAGAGCCACTGTCTCAGGGGAAGCCTTGGTGATGGTGTAAACGGCTGACATTGAGAGAGCCGTCTGCCATACGGCGGCCACTTCGGCGGCTGTGGATGCAGGTTTCAATTCGAAGTCGAAGGTGGCGGTGCCTGGAGTTATGGTACCGTTGTTCGTAAAGGTCATGACTGCCTTGCCGTCAGAATATTGCGGCACGTAGGCGATGGAATGAATCCTGGCGAGGATGGCCGTAATCTGCTCCTGGATATCCTCGATATCATTCTGGATGGCATAAATCTGCGACTTGATGCTCTTGATGTCCTTCTCGCAGGTCGCCACCCTCTTGGTGAGGGCCTCAATTGTGGAATTGACTGCAGCCACCTCGGACGCTATCTTCGCATTGATCGTGTTTACTTCCTCCGCAATCTGCGCAGTAATCTTGCCTTCGGAAGTCTCGATGGCCTCCTTGATCGCTGCCTTGTATGCGGCTGTCAGATCAGTTTTGGCAGTCTCCAGGTCGGAACGGAGCTTGGCAATGTCGGAGGCATTGTCAGCGATAGCTGATGCATTGTTGTTGATGGCGGAAGCATTGTTCGCGATGAGCTCACCGTTGTCAGCGATATCCTTCGCATTGGCAGCAATCTTCGAGGCGTTTTCCGCAATGGCCGCGTCGGTGGAAGTCTTCAGGTCCGCGATGGCAGTCTTGTTCGACTTGACACCTGCGGTGTTGGCCTCAATGGCTGTCTTGTTCGCCTTGATCAGGTCGGTGTTGGCGGATATTAGCTTCGTCATCTCCGTCCTCAGCGCCGAAATCTTCGAAGCGTAGTCCGACTTGACGGCAGTTATCTCGGAATTGATTTTGGTGATGTCGTCCTTGTTCGCGGTGACCTTGTTCTGGAGCGCCTCTATCTTGGAATTCATCTCCGATTCCAGCGATGCAATGTTGGACTCCAACTTGCTGATTTTCGTGGAATTGGCACTGATGGCCGAAGCGTTCTTGACGATGGCCTTGGCATTGTCGGCAATCTTCGTGGAATTGTCCGCAATGGCATTGGCGTTCTTGGAAACATTGCCCTGGAGTGTGGTCACATCGCTTCGCAATGCCTTGATAAGCGTGGTGTTGGCACTGATTTTCCCCTCCAGCTGCGTCTGCAGGCTGCTGATGAGGTTCTCCAGATAAGACTTCTGGCTGGCAAGCTGCGATTCCAGATTAGTCTTGAGGACGGAAAGTTTCGCATCCGTCTGGGCTGTAGTGTAATAGCCGGTGAGTTTCTCGTTCACCCAAGATTTCAAAGATGTTTCCAATGCAGAAACGGCATCTGCAATGGCCTGGGTATAAGCTGCCTCGATTTCAGATTTGGCATTCGCGATAGCGGTGGTATAACCCTCTGATACGGCGGCAGTCACATCACTTGCAATATTCGACTTTATCGGTTCCAATGCAGTCTCGATTTCAGTAGTGACAGATATCTTGATTTTATTGTCAATATCGGTCATCTGCTGATTCAGTCCTTCAATGGTCTGCTGGATGGAAGCGACGGTAGAGGTAGTGGAATTATATTGTTCCAATGTTACGAAGGTGGCTGATGCCCAATCTTTTACGTCCGTAGTCTGATTATCTGCATAAGTCCGCAGGTCGGCAATCTTGCCCTCCAGTTCGGTGTCCTTCGCCTTCAATGCGGTTATGGCATCATTGATGTTGTCCACCTGATTCTGCAGTTCGGTGCGTGCGGCGGAAAGTTGCGCGATGACATCCGACTTGGCGGCCTCGATAGATTTCACGAGGTCGTTCTTCAGCGTGGTATTGTCGTCAGCGGCTTCTTTCTTGGCATCGGCAATCGCCTTGTTGAACTCGGTCTTGGCGGCTTCGAGCTTGGTATCATTGTCCTTGATGGCCTTGTCGAGTTTTTTGGAAGTTTCCGTGAGGTTGTCAATGTAGGTTTTCAGCCCGGCGTCCGCCTTTTCCAGGTCGGACAATGAGGGTCAGGGGGAAAACCCTGTGTATTACGCATAGATTTTCTGTAGTCTAAAAAG
>ENA-OYYT01000043-OYYT01000043.1-human-gut-metagenome-genome-assembly--contig:-NODE-43-length-82249-cov-21.888617_pt1 | contig 82249 bp, 65 predicted proteins | sample MGYA00243251_ERZ653453 | MGnify/ENA primary metagenome ERZ653453 (study PRJEB26926, sample SAMN06165174) | human gut metagenome | biome: ENVO:00009003; feature: ENVO:2100002; material: ENVO:00002003...
GCAGTTTAGGGACTTGCACCCTTTAGAGTATGTTCGTGCTGGACGAACAAAAAAACGAGTCCGGAGAAATAAATCCCTGACTCGTTACTAAAATATCTTGCTGGAGGCAAATATATGAAATTTTCCTGAGATTTCCGACTACCCATTCAACTTCTTCGCAATCTTAGGTATCAATGTCACATCGGCGGGAAGCCAGTCCACAGAGTTCAACTGCGTAGATGTCAACCATTTGGCAGCCTCATGCTCAAGCAAGTGCGGACTACCGCCAGCAAACGTGCAGGCATAACACTTCATTGACAAATGGAACTTCGGATAATCATACTCTATAGTATCAAGCAACTCGCCGACATTGATCTCGACCTCCAATTCCTCCCGAATCTCACGCCGCAACGCATCCTCCGGACACTCCCCTTCTTCCACCTTCCCGCCGGGAAATTCCCAGCCGTCCTTGAACTCCCCGTATCCACGCTGCGTGGCGAACACCTTGCCATCCTTGAAAATCACAGCGGCAACAACATTTATCGTTTTCATTATCAATATATTACAAAAATCAATCACACATTCTCCGACGTAAGATAATCATAAAGATTCTTCTCCACCGGAGTCTTCAACTTATACTCAATCTCCACCGCAGAAACATCCGTATTAGGCATCACGAACTCCTCCAGAAGACCATCAGGCTCATGATGAATCCGACCAAGATAATAAAATTCCTTCGATTCCTTGTCATCCTTGTTCTTACGGACGAACAAATACATCTTCACGCCATTGCGCTCACTATCCGCAGCCATCCTGACGTCAGAAGACGCCAACGTCCTCTTGCTCTTGGAAATAGCCACCAAAGTACTCGGGTCCACAAATCTGTCCTCATAACGTATGGTATCATTGATTTCCAATGACTTGTCATAATTCACGAAAACCGGATAAGTCTTCGTCTCCGCATCAAACTTGTAACCGCCGACATTGAGAGCAACCTCATTCTTCTTCCAGTTCAAAAGCCTGAAGACATCCTCATAAGTATATTTCTTCCCCACAACAAATTCACTATCAGACTTATAACAAGCCTCATAACGACCTCTGGCAAAGTCCAGCACCTCAGCCAGCGCCGACCTGAAATCCGGATTGGCCAATGCGGAGCGCATCATGGCCGAAACCCTATAAGCGCCATCTTGTTCTTCCATCAGGACGCAGTCGCGGAAACGCTTTCCTGCAGAACCGCAGTCATAATACTCACCGGTCATTTGCCCTATCACATTGCGCACAGCATGCTCCCCGCAATGCAACCCGTTGTCCAGCATTGACCTCTCCCACATTGCGACGACATCAGCATCAGGCGAAGCGGCGGACAGTACTTCAAGCATCAGCACTTCATTGAGCCTCTTTCCGGACGCGTATTTCTGGGTCACGAACTCCAGGATATGATTTTCCTCCTGCGAAAGCGTCTCCGCCAAATCGTCGAAAGCCACCAGAAATCCATGATAAGATGCCATCTTCTGATTCCGGAACGCCCCATCCATATACGAAATAATCCGCAACGGATCCATCTCGCCATATTTGTCGAAATCGGTCAATGTCGGCCTTCGTCCAAGTTTGACCTTGAACTGACGATAACTGTCAATGATTATCTTCTTGGTATTGATACGCGCGGCATCAATGGACTCGAAAATACGTTTCCGCGTCACCGCATCGAAATATATCGTCGACGCCCCTTTGATGACATTATTTCCCTCTATCAAGTATCGCCGGATATTATCTTTATTCCCCGTTCTATCTCCGGATAACGCAATAGGAATCAGATAGTTATTATCATAATTGGCAATAAAGTCCAGCACCACCACATACTCTTTTCCTTTCGCTTTACGCAATCCCCTACCCAACTGCTGAACGAAAATTATCGCAGATTCCGTCGGACGGAGCATGATGACCTGATTGATTTCCGGAATATCGACACCCTCATTGAAAATATCGACCGTGAAAATATAATCAAGAACCTCACCCGAATCGGCCGCCAGCATCTCCACCGCCCTACGGCGTGCAGCTTCGCTGTCGCTTCCGGTCAATGCCACCGTCCGGTACTTGCGGCCGCTGTTTTTCTTGTCAATGCTGTTGAACATGGCTGACAACGTTTCGGCTTCAGCCCTCCTGCTACAGAAGACCAGCCCCTTGACTCTTTCTCCGCTAAACCCGTAATACTCAGCCACATCAATGATGTTTTTAACCCTTTCTCCAGATGTCAGGTCATTGAAATCATTGACATCAACCTGGCTTCCGTTGACTTTCAGGTCCTGGATTCCGAAATAGTGGAATGGACAGAGCAAGTCATTTTCCAACGCGGTCTGAAGCCTGATTTCGCACGCAATATTATGGTCGAAAAGGCTATACACATCGAAGCCGTCGGTCCTGTCCGGCGAGGCCGACATGCCAAGCAGGAATTGCGGAGTGAAATAATCGATAATTTTCTGATAACTCTCTGAACCTGACCGATGACACTCATCCAAGATAATGACTGAAAACTCATCCGGCACGAAATTCCTGATCCTGAAATCATCTTTCGCCATCATGTTCATAGTGGCGAACACCATATCCGCCGACTTTATCACTGACATATCCTGCGAATTTCCGGACAGCTGAGCCGTTCGGAAGGCATTGCCCATAACCGTGCGATAGCTTTTCTCTGCCTGGACATTGATCATTTCACGATGCGACATGAACAGCACTTTTTTTTTCGCCACCAAATTGCCGGCAAACATTTCCCGGACGGCAAATGCGGAAGCATATGTTTTTCCCGTTCCTGTGGCTGATACCAGAAGTGCCCGTTTCTGTCCCGACAAAATCAAGCGTCTGACTTCTGCCATAAACTCCCTCTGCATCGTATTCGGCTCAATGACACGGGAATATGACAGGTCCAATTTGGAGACTATCTTGTTCAGAGCGGCTTTCTGCGCCCTGGATTCCTGAAATTGCCGAGTATATTCTTCCCGGTATTGAGTATAGTCTACAGAACTTTCCCAGACATTGTTGAACTCGTTTTCAATGTCTTTCGCATATTGTCCCTCCGCCGTGGCAATCACCTTGGTATTCCACTCGAAGTTTCTGGTTATGGCATTCTGTGTAAGGTTAGAACTGCCGACAATGATTCTGATATCGTCACCATTATGGAAGAGATAACCCTTGGTATGAAAACCGATTGAATCAGTACGGAACATCCTGACTTCCAGATTCTTGAGCCCTGACAAAGTATCCAATGCCGCCGGGTCGCTGAACATGAGATAGTCCGTGGTCAATATCTTGCCGGGTACATTCTTCGCTTCCAGTTCTTTCAGCACGCCCTGCAACGGGGTTATGCCGCCTTTAGTGATGAAAGCCACTGACATCAGCATTGACGAACACTCCCGCAATTCGCTTTCAATTTCGGTCAAGACCTTGTTGCCGTTAGCGTTCGAGATAAACTGCGGCGTAAATGACGGCTCGGCATTCACTGATGAGTCAATGAACGCCCTTTTGTATCCGTCTACGAGTTTTGAATTAGGATTTTCTTCCATGTGGCTTGACAATGTTATTGGGAATTGCTAATTTAGTGAAACTGCACTTGTTGATGCATCCGACATTGTGCTGAGGAGATTGGAGGAGTATTATGAATTATGGATACGTCAGAGTAAGCAGCGACAAGCAGACTGTCGAGAATCAGCGTTTCGAGATTCTCCGGTTTTGTGAAGGACAGGGCATCTTCATAGACGGCTGGATCGAGGAGACCATAAGCGGCACCAAGGATTGGTCCGTCCGGCGCCTCGGCAAGCTTCTCAAAAAAGTGGGAAGCGGTGATCTCATCATCTGTTCCGAGCTTTCGCGTCTCGGCCGTAACTTGTTCATGATCATGGAGATTCTCAATATCTGCATGATGCGTGGCTGCCGCGTCTGGACGATCAAAGACAACTACCGTCTCGGCGATGACATTCCCAGCAAAGTTCTCGCATTCGCGCTCGGTCTCTCCGCCGAAATCGAGCGCAACCTCATCAGCCAGCGCACCAAGGAAGCTCTCGCCCGCAAAAAGGCCGAGGGCGTAATTCTCGGTCGCCCGACAGGTTCTGTCAATGCCCTTGAAAGGTTGAAGCTCTACCATAAAAAGGATTATATTTTGTCAATGCTCGATTCCGGCAAGTCCTATCGCCGCATAGCTTCCGACTGCCACGTCGACCGCAAGACTCTCATGCGTTTCCTCGCCCGCCTCGGGTGGATAAAGGGTCAATAAATGTCAACCGTTTATTTGGCATAATATCTTGCTTTCTTTTAACCATGTAAATTTACGGCCTTTTTCAGAATTTCGCAACCATATTGCCTGATTCATCCCGGGTATGGAATTCAGTTTTGTTCCAGGAAAACGTTTTAGACGGAACAACTGGCCTCAATTTTCAGGTTTGGTACCAGGAAAACGTTTTAGGCGGTACAAAAGCGCACCACCCGAACACCCCTCTGGCGACAGTCCCGCCACCAACCATCAATCCCGCCACACCATCCACAACGAATCCGAAAACCATGGTTGACATTTATTGACCTATTTGCCGGGATAGGAGGATTTCATTACGCGTTCAATAGCATTGGAGCTAAATGCGTATTCGCCAGTGAATGGGACAAGAACGCAAGAATAACTTATGAGGAAAATTTCAAAGAAATTGATCCGACTTTATTCGTAAAGAACACTTCTGGAGAATACCTCTATTTCAATGGGGATATCAATGATGCTGATCCTGATAATATTCCAGATTTCGACATTTTGTGTGCCGGTTTCCCCTGCCAGCCATTTTCAATTGCCGGTCTAAGAAAAGGTTTCGAAGACACTAGAGGAACATTGTTTTTCAATATAGCCAACATCGTAAAACATAAGACATTACGGCATAAAAAACCCAGTGTTCTTTTGCTCGAAAATGTAAAAGGGTTAAAAAATCATATGCATGGAGAGACTTTCGACACACTGTTAAATGTTCTCCAAAACGACCTAGGCTATGAAACGAGAACATTGGTCCTAAACGCAAAATATTTTGGCGTTCCGCAAAATAGAGAGCGTCTATTCTTCGTTTGCTGGGACAAACATCAGATTAACGTTGATGATTTCAAGTTCCCACTCGGACTGGATATCAACCTAAAGCCAATTTTCGATAAAAAAGAACTTGACAACTGTATCCCCACCAAAGTAAGCGACATTTTTGAGCCCAAAGCATCTTTGCCTGAAAAAATGACAATTAGCGACAGAATGTGGACTGGGCACAAAGCAAGAAAAGAACGAAACAGATTGAGTGGTAAAGGGTTTGGATATTCCTTGTTCAACGACGACAGCATATACTGTAGCACCATCTCTGCCAGATACTGGAAAGACGGCAGTGAAATTCTTATTGATCAATCAAATATCGGTAAAAACCCAAGACGTCTCACACCTGTTGAAGCAGGACGTCTACAGGGTTACAAGATTATTGGAAACGGTTGGGAGAATAACAATGCCGCTAATAATCAGAACAATAGAAAAGAACTGCCAGAAATGCGTATTGTCGTCTCACCAAAAGAAGCCTATCACCAATTTGGGAACAGTGTTGCCGTGCCAGTAGTAAGAACTTTAGCATCAGAAATCTATAATCAGCTCATATCGCATGTTACAAAACCTGAATGAAATAGTTACTCCGATAAAGAAACAGTTGGAAAGGTTCAATTCACTTGACTGCGAACTACCGGAGATGTTTAAAACAGTTGTACATCATATCGGTAGCAATGTCATAACATATGGCAAATATAATTCTTGTGCGACCAATGCAATTGGACAAAGAATCTTCATCAGCAATACATGGTTTTATATTGCAGCGATTCTCGCTCCACTTTACACTCCATTTCATGACTACAGAAATGCCCTACGCGACATCGTAGATGACAAATTTCTGAAAGAAAAGGACTCTGAGCACATTATTTCACTTATAAATTCTCGTGAAGATATTGATAATAATGACAAAAAATCTCTAATCAGATTTGCTACGGATCAACAATGGTGGAATGGAGGTATGTCTTCAACTGGTAAAACATTAGACAGAAACGACTGCCTCGCATCATCAATTTTAGCTATTGCTAATGTCGTCAATGCTTCACAGGGTTTTATCGTAGATATCTGGAAATTTTTTGGCGAGCATCCAGAAATAGTTACTCTACTCGACACTAATACAGATTGTCCTAAGGTTTTGCCCCTCCAACAAATCTACTTCGGGAATCCGGGAAGCGGAAAATCATATATGATAGACAAAGAGACTGCTGGGCAGAAAGTTTTTCGCACCACATTCCACCCAGACTCTGACTATTCGACATTTGTCGGGACATACAAGCCGGAAAGCGAGGACTCAAACATACAATATACGTTTGTTCCTCAGACATTTACCAATGCCTATATAGAATCATATAAAGATCTCGAAACACCGGTTTATCTCATCATTGAAGAAATCAACCGCGGCAATTGTGCTCAGATATTCGGAGATTTATTCCAGCTGCTGGACCGCGGAATGGACGGATACTCGGAATACCCTATCAATGCCGACAAAGACTTGCGCGACTATATCAAACGGGAATTGACAATGTACCACGGCATGAATCAGAACATATATCCTGAAGGAATCAAGGACGGAAAACTCCGACTTCCTCCGAATCTGCACATTCTTGCCACCATGAACACCTCCGACCAGTCACTTTTTCCGATGGACAGCGCATTCAAGAGACGTTGGGACTGGAAATATGTACCGATACAATATTGCGGAGCATCCTCGGACGATTTCATAATAAAAATCGGTGATAAGGAATTCAGATGGATTGATTTCTTGAAAGCCGTGAACGACAAGATAAGGCGCACAACTGAATCTGAAGACAAGCAACTTGGGAACTACTTCATAAAATCAAACATCAATGAAGAGGAATTCAAGAGTAAAGTGATGTTTTATCTCTGGAGTGAAGTATGTAAAGATGAATACCTTACCGAACAAAACTTCATGAGATCAATTACAAAAGACGGAATAGGAAAAATTGATTCCGAAAAGCCGTCTGACGAAATATTCAGAGCGAATCTCAGTGAATACGAAACCGAAGAATTCTCTTTCAATGACTTGTTCTCAGAAAGAGGAACCGACCTTTTGCTTGGCTTCATGTACAGCATGAATGTACTACCCCTCTGAAAGAAAAACAAATGATCATCCTGTTTGAAAATGCGACTTACAATGCCTCTTTTATAAAGGAATTGAACATGCCTGCCGGTTGTTACTCGACTCCGACAGATAATCAGGCACGTATCAATTGTGTCGGATATTTCTTCTCCACCAGCAAATCAGACGCGGTTTTCATTCTACCCAAAGTTTTTCTCAAAGCATCAAAATCCGGCTTATCTGCTTTTGGGACATACAACATTGACGATTTCACAAATTATCCATTTCCGAAGAATGGCAATGAAAATAGTGTCCTGACAGATAACGTTTTCAATATATCATTCTGGATATACTTGGCAATAAAGCGGTTCCATAGAGAACATCCGGATTCTGGAATAATCCTTGATGGCCGGCAGACACTTAACATAACATCGCGGAAAGGCACAAGCACCTGCACGCTCATTGATGTCATACTTTCACTCATAGACTTTCACAAGAAACACCAGACGCTCCTCACATATTACAGTCTGATTTCACACAGCGGTAAGGATAGGATTCATTGGACAAAAACCATAAATCATTCACAGCCATACATTGTAGGCAACCAACCTTTTTACCTTGACCCGCTTAGACACGACAAACAGATAGATTACAACGAGCAGCTGATTTCCCTCTTTTATTCGGTGCTTAACTATTTAAATAACAGCTTCAAGATCGACGCGACACCAACATTGTCATACCGGATAATTCCCCCGAAAAAGATAAGGTCAATGATCGCATCCGGGAAGGGTACACGGCTTCTGAAATCCATAAGAAAACGATATTTCAAGGATGAGTTCGTATTACTCTGGAATCTGTTATACACATTTTTCGCACATTGCCAGAATGTCAAGTCAAAGAGTTCATCAGAGGAAGCCTTGATAGCCAAAGACTTCAACATAGTATTCGAAGCCATGACCGACAGTCTCGTCAGCGATCCGGAAAACAGTCTGCCAAGGGGAATTCGTGAGCAGAGAGACGGCAAAATCATTGACCATATATATTTGGACAAAGTTCCTTTTGGAACTGGAAAAATCTACTACATCGGCGACAGCAAATACTACTTGGATAGCAATTCCATAACAGGCGAATCAATATATAAGCAATACACATATGCACGAAATGTCATTCAAGAGTGCATCAATCTATATTACCGGGAACCTGAAGAATATACCAGACATGGACTTGCATATAGAGACCCGATAACTGAAGGATACTGCCCCACCCCGAACTTTTTCATTCGAGGTAAATATTTCGCAGAAAACGACAATCCATTCAGCACGACAGAATTGCATATCAACAGATTAGACTTCAACAAAAAACGGGACATGCAGTTTCAGTTTCCAGGCAGGCTTTTCGACAGAGACACATTGATACTCATGACGTTCGAGGTTAATTTCATGTATATCTTACATGCTTTCGCCACAGGAAATGACGTTTCAAATGCAAGAGCCGCTTTGCGTTCACACTTCAGGAAAGGATTCATAGAGACTCTAGAGTCACTATACAAGATAAAGCCGCTTGAGAACGTTACCGCGGAATTCGTAGTTCAAAATTTTCACGAATTCAATGGTAAAGTATTCTATGACAATGCCAATAAAAGATTTATATCAGCCTCTCCGCGATTGCCGATATCGTCGTGACGCGGCCACGGGGATTTTTGTAACTAACTGATAATCAGATACCATTTTAACAGTAGCGTAGAAACGCAGGCTTTTTTTGGCCACGTTTCCACGCCCTGTTTTATAAATCATTGAAAATCAACGTCTACAGAAACGAGGCGTGGCCGCGTCCCGCCGTCAATACGTAACTGCGGAGACGCTTACCGTTAAAATATAGATATGCAACAATCCACACGCGGTGAAGCCCGGCCGGGGGTGGCGGCTCTGGAGGCATGGTCGCCCATGACCTTGTGAATGGGTGTCAGGCGGCAGCCTGACGGGATGAGCGAAGCGAACCTCCAGAGGCGCCACCGCCGGCCGGGCGCATTCAAAAGCAACATTATCGACTAGTAAAAAAGAATCCATTAGATGATGCAGTTTTTTTGAATGTTGCTATATTTGGGCTGATATAACAATATGAGGATACACAACAAATGTGTGAAGAATCTTTGCGTACTATATATTAAGGATAAAATAATGACTAAAATATCAATACGTTTCTTTGACGACCATGAGGTGAGGGCCTTTTGGGATGAAGATAATTCCAAATGGTGGTATAGTGTGCTTGATATTGTCGGAGTATTGAACGCGCAGGATGACTATACGAAGAACAGGAACTATTGGAAATATCTGAAAGGCAAACTAAAAACAGATAAACCCGAACTGGTTAGTGGCACTAACCAATTCAAGTTGAGAGCCCCTGATGGAAAGATGAGACTTACCGATGTCCTTGATGCTTCCGGAGTTATAGAACTGGCGAAAAATATGCCAAACAACAAGGCTTCGCGGTTCATTGAGTGGTTCACTTATGGCGAAGATACCATTGACGGGAAGAGCAAGGCGAAAGCTTATACACTTTTCGAAAGTTCTTTACTTGACAGCATTGAAGTCGGAACAGTGAAGGGGCTTCAGCAGATTCACGCTTATCTGTTTGGAGGATTGTATGACTTTGCCGGACAGATACGTTCGGTTAATATTTCCAAAGGCGGATTCACATTCGCTCCAGTGGCCTATTTATCGCAAACGTTACAAAACATTGAGCAGATGCCTGAAGAGTCATTCGATGAGATTGCGGATAAATATGTTGAGATGAATGTGGCACATCCGTTTCGTGAGGGAAATGGGCGTACTACGAGAATTTGGCTGGATTTAATTCTGAAGAAAAAGCTTGGTCTATGCGTAGATTGGAGCCGCATTGATAAATATGATTATCTTTCAGCAATGGAAAGGAGCGTGGCGGATAGTACAGAAATCAAAGGACTTCTGAAAAATGCGTTGACAGACAAGGTGAATGACCGAGAGATGTTTATGAAAGGAATTGATTATTCATATTATTATGAGGAACACTAGAGAGATGCACACACTATACACATTGACATCAAGCCTGCATAGCGAGGCGGCTTGTAGTCCTGCAGAGGAAGGATTCATAAGGGAAATCGAAGCGATGATTGGAGAAAGGTTCTGCTTCATGGGCGAAGATTTCTCCGGATATGGGGAGACACGGAACAACCTCATCTATGTCCGGACAGGGGGCACTGAAGGGATTTTCAAGAGCATATTCTGCAAAGACGGAAAGCTGCAGGTGCCGGGGAACGAACCTATCAGACTGCTTACAAGCGGCAAGAGCAATTCATTGGCTGCGTCAATGGAAATATTGTCATTCCTGAACCATAACGGATATCCGGGAGAAATCATACATGGAAACACAGAAGAAATCGTCGGAAAACTGAAAGCTGGCTTCACGAGGGGAAACAAGAGCCATGTGCGAAAATATGAACTGGGGCGGATATTGGAGGGAATGAAAGTCGGAGTCGTCGGAAAGCCATCAGACTGGCTGATTTCCAGCGATGTGGACTACGATGAAGCAAAGATAAGACTCGGAGCGGAAATCATTGACATTGACATAAACAAACTGGTCGACCTGGCCAAGACACCAGACAGGACCTTGCTGAAAGAATTGGACCTCAATGCATTGAACAAACCGAAATTCGGACGCGAAATAACGGAAAAAGACTTCGGAAAGGCGCTTGACATATATTGCGCGCTCAAGACAATCGTGAACGAATATGGACTGGACGGAGTCTCACTTAGATGCTTCGACCTGCTTACGGCGCTGGGCAATACAGGATGTCTGGCATTGGCAATCCTTAACAGTCAGGGAGTTGTAGCGACCTGCGAAGGCGATGTGCCGGCTCTTCTGTCAATGTGCATCGCCAACAAAAAATATGGCACTCCTGGATTCCAGGCAAATCTCTCACGCATTGACGGAGACAAATTGCTGTTTGCGCATTGCACAGTGCCTCTGAACATCGTAAGCGGCTACTGTTACGACACGCATTTCGAATCAGGAATCGGAGTGGCCATACATGGCACAATCCCGGCAGGTCCGGCCAAGATACTAAAGGTCTCGCCAGACTGCACGGAAATGTTTCTAGAAGACGTCAATATCATTGCGAATCAATACAATGACAATCTCTGCCGGACACAAATAATCGTGGCGGCTCCCGGACTTGCAGATTATTTTCTGCGCTCATCCATCGGGAACCACCACATTATAATTCCGACCCGATAAAGTTCGAGTCCGCAAGTTGCCTCTAGAATTTCAATACCGCCGTAACTGGGTAGTGGTCAGAGATGTACGGCACTCCGGCGAAACTCTCCGTCACGGTGTGGAAACTAGGACATTTGGAGAAACCGCTATAATAAATATAGTCAATCGTCAGACCGGCAGTAGTCGCAAGATCCACGAACTGGTCCCCTATCGCAGCATGCTTCAACGGTTTGCCGAAAGCATTGAAAGAAGGGATGCTGTCGGTCACTTCCGCCGTAGCGCGGGCACTGGACATTATCTGGTCCAGATCATCCAGCACGGCATCAGCCGGAAGGACATTGAAATCACCGGTCAGGACCATCGGATATTTCTTGGGATTGATACTGTCAATGCGCTCCACGATGAGCTTCAGACCGTTCTTTTCAGCCTCGCGGCCCTGATGGTCAAGATGGGTATTCACATAATAGAACTCCTTTCCGGACTTGCGCATTTCCAGAAGGGCCCATGTGGCAGTGCGGCGACATGCGGCATCCCAGCCGAAAGACGGAACCTCAGGAGTCTCAGAAAGCCAGAACGTACCCCAATCCTTCAGTTCGACCGTCTTGGTATTGAAGAAAATCATCATCATTTCACCGGCTGACTTTCCATCATCACGACCTACTCCAACTCCGTCATAATCAGGACATTGTTCCTTAATGAACTCCGCCTGGAAATCGAAAGCCTCCTGCAGTCCCATGATATCGGGACGAAGCTCGTTCACCATGGCGGCAGAAGCCTGCTTGCGTAATTCCCATGAATTCTCCCCATCCTTCGCAACACCCATCCTGATGTTGAATGACACGACCTTCAGTTCGTCAGCCGCCGGCCGACACTGTACAAACGCCAGCAGAACCGACAGTACAATAAAAAATCTCTTCATTTTTTTCAATGTTTTTGTTTAGCACTGCAAATATACGAAATATAATATTCACGATTTGACCCGCAGTTATTGGGTGATGCTGAAAAAATCACGTATATTAGTAGCAAATTCGAGGAATTTATGAAAGGAATCGTTCTTGCCGGCGGTAGCGGAACCAGGCTTTACCCTATCACCAAAGGTATCAGCAAGCAACTGATACCGATATTTGACAAGCCAATGATCTACTATCCTATTTCCGTGCTGATGCTGGCAGGAATCAGGGAGATTCTCATCATATCCACACCTACGGATCTGCCTAACTTCCAGAGACTTCTGGGAGACGGAAGCGACTTCGGAGTAAAATTCGAATACGCGGAGCAGCCGTCACCGGACGGCCTTGCACAAGCATTCATCATCGGTGAAAAATTCATTGGGAACGACTGCGCCTGCCTGGTACTTGGAGACAATATTTTCTATGGCGCGGGACTGAATGCCATGCTTCAGCAGGCGGTTATCGACGCGGAAGAACACCATAAAGCCACGGTTTTCGGATACCGCGTAAGCGACCCGGAAAGATACGGCGTAGCGGAATTCGATGAAAACGGCAACTGCCTCAGCATTGAAGAAAAGCCGAAGAACCCGAAGAGCAACTATGCAGTAGTCGGCCTGTATTTCTACCCGAACAAGGTCGTAGACATCGCCAAGACCATAAAGCCTTCGGCAAGAGGCGAACTGGAAATCACCACCGTCAACCAGAACTTTCTGCAGACCAATGAATTGAAAGTACAGACAATGGCACGCGGATTCGCATGGCTCGACACAGGGACACACGACTCGCTCTCCGAGGCATCCACCTTCATCGAGGTCCTGGAGAAACGCCAGGGACTGAAAGTCGCATGTCTGGAAAGCATTGCATACAGGCAGGGATGGATAGATGCGGAACAGCTGAAGAAAGCGGCGGCGCCTATGCTCAAGAACGATTACGGAAAATACCTCATGTCCATCCTTAACGAGGGACCTGACACACTGAAGAAAGATCTGGAGTATTGAAATGAATCATACAATCTTAGTCACAGGAGCGGACGGACAGCTCGGACGGGAAATGCAAATCGCCTCCCGCAGCAGCCGTAACCGATTCATATTCACCGACATTGCCGGAGAATACGAAAGACTCGACATCACCGACCCGCAGGCCATTGCGGACATCGTCCGCGAGAATCATGTCAATGTCATCGTGAATTGCGCCGCATATACCAATGTCGACAAGGCTGAAACCGACCCGGAAACCGCAAACCTGCTGAACAACATTGCCGCAGGCAATCTGGCTGACGCAATGAAAGCCGTAAACGGCACACTCATACATATTTCCACGGATTACGTATTCCAGGGAGACCGGAACATCCCATGCCGGGAAGACTGGCCGACAGAGCCGCTGGGCGTGTACGGGAAAACCAAATTGGCAGGTGAAAAAAGCATTGAAGCCACAGGCTGCGCGAGCATAATCATACGCACCGCATGGCTCTACTCCCCTTTCGGAAAGAACTTCGTGAAGACAATGCGTGACCTCACCTCCAGCCGGGAAAGCCTGAAGGTAGTCTTCGACCAAGTGGGGACACCGACTTATGCAGGCGACCTGGCGGAAACGATATGCAGCATCATTGAAACCGGGCAGATGGACAAGACAGGCATCTACCACTTCAGCAACGAAGGCGTCTGCTCATGGTTCGACTTCGCGAAAGCCATCTGCGAGATGAGCGGCAACACCTGTGACATCCGGCCATGCCACAGCGATGAATTTCCGAGCCCTGTGGCAAGACCACATTTCTCGGTACTCGACAAGACCAAAATCAAGCAGACGTTCGGAATCCGCATACCATATTGGACGGACTCATTGAAACGCTGCATCGAAGAAATTGAAAACAGCTGACACCAATGGAAAGCAAAAGAAATATACTCATTACAGGCGGTGCAGGCTTCATCGGAAGCCACGTCGTCAGGTTGTTCGTGAACAAATACCCTGATTACCATATCATCAATCTCGACAAGCTGACCTACGCCGGTAACCTCGCCAATCTCCACGACATCAAGGACAAGCCGAACTACACCTTCATCAAGGCAGACATCTGCGATTTCGAAACCGTGCTGGAAATCATCCGGAAGTACAATGTCGACGGCATCATCCACCTCGCAGCGGAAAGCCACGTCGACCGCTCGATAAAGGACCCGTTCACCTTCGCCAACACCAATGTAATCGGCACATTGTCAATGCTTCAGGCTGCAAGGATTCATTGGGAAAGCCAGGAAAAGCCTTGGAAAATCAATGGAGTGCCATGCCTTTTCTACCATATTTCCACTGATGAGGTATATGGGACGCTAGAAATCACGGCACCGGACGGCCTGGAATCTCCTTTCTCCACGAAAGCATCCTCGGCGCATCATCATGTCTATGGAGAAAAATTCTTCACCGAAGAGAACAGCTACCAGCCGCATTCGCCATATTCCGCGGCGAAGGCGGCTTCGGACCATTTCGTGAGATCATTCCACGACACCTACGGCATGCCGACATTGGTTACAAACTGTTCGAACAATTACGGGCCATACCAGTTCCCGGAGAAGCTGATTCCATTATTTATCAACAACATACGGCACAGAAAGCCGCTCCCGGTCTATGGCAGGGGAGAAAATGTCCGTGACTGGCTCTTCGTGGAAGACCATGCGAGAGCGATTGACACCATCTTCCACAAAGGACAAGTAGCTGATACTTATAATATAGGAGGGTTCAATGAATGGAAAAACATTGACCTCATAAAAGTATTGATCGATACGGTCGACAGACAGCTGGGCAGGGCGGAAGGCGAAGACCTGGACCTCATCACATTCGTCACGGACCGCAAGGGACACGATATGAGATACGCCATCGACTCAAGGAAATTGCAGAAAGAACTTGGCTGGGAGCCTTCGCTCCAGTTCGAGGAAGGCATTGAACTGACAGTAAGATGGTATCTTGAAAATCAGGAATGGCTGGACAATGTGACCAGCGGAGATTATTTGAAATACTACCAAAACATGTACGGAGCACTATAACATGAAAGTTACAAAGACAGATATAGAGGGGGTTGTGATTTTGACGCCCCGGATTTTCATAGACGAGCGAGGATATTTTTTCGAGAGCTGGTCAAGACATGAATTCGAAGAAAAAATCGGCAAGATAGATTTCTGCCAGGATAATGAGAGCATGTCCACATACGGCGTGATACGCGGACTGCATTTCCAGAATCCTCCGTATGCACAGAGCAAGCTGGTAAGATGTATAAAAGGAAGAGTTCTTGATGTCGCGGTAGATATCAGAAAAGGCTCCCCGACTTACGGAAAACATGTAGCAGTGGAACTCACGGAAGACAACCACAGGCAGATGTTTATCCCGAAAGGCTTCGCTCACGGCTTCTCGGTTCTGAGCGAAACCGCATTGTTCCAATACAAATGCGACAATTTCTACCATCCGGAGGCGGACGGTGGCATCTCACTGGAAGACGGGACATTGGGAATTGACTGGAGAATTCCGGACGAACTGAAGTTATTGAGCGAAAAAGACAAAAGACATATAAAACTGAACGAATTTGACAGTCCGTTCAGATACGACAAGTAATAAGGAATCATAATGGACTGGTTAACAGGATTATTTACAAATCAAACATTTATACAGGCCATACTCGTCCTCTCGCTGATTTGCGCGATCGGACTGATATGCAGCAGAATTACGATTAAGGGCGTCTCGCTCGGAATCACATTCATTTTCTTCGCGGGAATCATTGCCGGCCATTTCGGATTGACGATAGATCCGCAGATGCTCGCATTGGCACAGAACTTCGGACTCATATTGTTCGTCTACGCCCTCGGTCTCCAGGTGGGTCCCAGCTTTTTCCCGTCATTGAAAAAAGGCGGTATAAAATTGAACCTTCTGGGTCTGGGAGTATTGGCACTTGGAGCAGTTATGACGGTAATAGTCAGCATGTTGACTGACATTTCCCTGCCTACGTCTGTCGGTCTTCTCACGGGAGCGGCCACCAATACGCCTATGCTTGGTGCGGCACAACAGTCACTTCTGGAGGTCTACCCTGATGCCACTGCCACATCCAACGAGATGGCGATGGCTTGCGCCGTGGGATATCCGTTCGGCGTAATCGGCGTGATACTATGCGTAGTAATATTGAAACTGATATTCCACAAGCCTGGTTCCAATGCCAAAGAACAGCATGACAATCAGACATTTGTGTCAGAATTCCGCATCAGCAATCCGGCGATATACGGAAAAGCGATAAAAGACATCATGAAGGACGTGTCCATCAGGCTTGTCGTGTCCAGGGTATGGAAATTCAACGGAAACAATGAAGACGATGCCAATGACGGCACGGTAATCATACCGAACGGAGATACGATTCTGGAGAAAGGCGAGCATGTACTGGTCATGACCAAAGAAACGGAAACCGGCATTGCCGAGAAGCTTTTCGGAGAAACCGTCCACAAGGACTGGAACAAGAAAGACATTGACTGGAACCATCTTGACAGTACATTGGTATCGCGTCATGTGCTTGTCACCCAGCCACATATGAACGGAGCCAAACTTGGCGACCTGCACCTCAGAAATGCCTACGGCATCAATATCACCAGAGTGAACAGGGCGGGCATCGACATTCTTCCGTCAAGCGGGCTGCATCTCCAGATAGGTGACAAGCTTACCATCGTGGGAAAGGAAGTCGCCATCGACCGTGTGGCAGAAGTGCTTGGAAACCAGGAAAAAGAGCTGAGAAACCCTAACTTGTTTTCCATCTTCATCGGCCTCATTCTCGGTCTTCTGCTGGGAAGCATACCGTTCGCCATACCGGGAATGAGCATTCCGGTCAAACTCGGTATCGCAGGCGGCCCGATAATCGTAGGAATCCTCATGGGGGCCTATGGTTCACGCATGCACCTCACCACATATACTACACGAAGTGCGAACCTGATGCTCAGGCAGATGGGACTCACCATCTACCTTGCCGGACTGGGATTAAGTGCCGGCCCGGGATTCTTCGAAACGGTATTCCAGCCGGAAGGACTGCTCTGGATTCTGCTCAGTTTCCTTATGGCAATAGTCCCTGTCCTGATAGTGGGATTCATCGCCACGAAATTCTGCAAGACGAGCTATGCATCCAATATCGGTATGCTCTGCGGTGCAATGGCGAACCCGATAGCGCTCAATTACGCCCTCAGTACCGTCGAGGACGATGAGCCTTCTGTAGCTTATGCAACAGTTTACCCCGTCGAGATGTTCTTGCATGTCATTACAGCTCAAATGATTATGCTGCTCTGCATCTAGAATGTCGACGGGGCGGGTATAAAGAGATCGTTGAAGTTGCGATGTTATTTCAGGAGACGTGCGCGGAGTTTGGCGAGCATGTCACGGGTCATTGACTCAAGGTCATACTCAGGCTTCCAATCCCATTCCTGACGTGCGCAAGAGTCGTCCATGCTGTCAGGCCAGCTGTCTGCGATGCTCTGCTTCAGCGGATCAGGCTGATATTCCATTTCGAAACCCGGAACCTCACGGCGGATTGCCTCATAAATGGTCTCCGGAGCGAAGCTCATTGACGCGATATTGAACGCATTACGGTGAATGAGTCTTGAAGGATCAGCCTCCATAAGTTTGATGGAGCCGTTGAGCGCGTCAGGCATATACATCATATCCATCAATGTACCAGGCTTCAGAGGACAGACGAATTTCTCGCCACGGACAGCAGCATAGTAAATATCCACTGCATAGTCGGTAGTTCCGCCGCCCGGAAGGGTAACATTGGAAATAAGGCCAGGGAAACGTACCGCACGGGTATCCACGCCATATTTGGTGAAATAGTAGTCACTGAGAAGCTCGGTGGTAACCTTGGTCACGCCATACATCGTACGAGGACGCTGGATAGTGTCCTGAGGAGTTCCGACATGCGGAGTGCTGAGACCGAAGGAACCGATGGAACTAGGTGTGAACACCGCACATCCGTTTTCTCTGGCAACTTCGAGAACATTCCACAAACCGTCAATACCGATTTTCCATGCCAGCTTCGGCTTGGACTCGGCAACAACGGAAAGGAGAGCCGCAAGATTGTAAATCGTGTCAATGTGGTACTTTTTCACTGCGGCGGCAATCATCTCGCCATCAGTTACGTCCACGACTTCAGACGGACCTGACTCCTTGAGTTCCCCCTTAGGCTCGCTTCCATGAATGTAACCTGCTACGACATGGTCATTTCCATATCTTTTACGCAATTCCATAGTGAGCTCGGAACCTATCTGTCCAGTCGCTCCAATTATGAGAATGTTCTTCATATCGGTACTTTAACTTATTGTTTTAATAAATTTGTTCACAAAAATAATTAGATTTTCATGATTTCCGAAGAAAATCATAACAAATCGTTAAAACTTTTTAATATGCTTTGATTTTATGTGATTTCTGCGTAATTTTATGACACAAATGAAACACAAAACGTTTATATATGTACGGAAAAATGAAAGAGCATCTCAGCAAGACTCTCGCTGAGATCCGCGAGGCGGGCCTCTACAAGGAGGAGCGCCTTATCGAGAGTTCCCAGTCAGCCTCCATCCAGGTAGCCGGTAAAGAGGTACTGAATTTCTGCGCCAACAACTATCTCGGACTCGCCAACGACCCGAGACTGGTCAATGCTTCAGCGGCAATGATGGCGAAACGTGGATTCGGCATGGCATCTGTACGCTTCATCTGCGGAACACAGGACATCCACAAACAGCTTGAGAATGCCATCAGCGAGTATTTCCATACGGAAGACACCATACTCTATGCTGCCTGCTTCGATGCGAACGGCGGTGTTTTCGAACCTCTCCTGACTGATGAAGATGCCATCATTTCTGATACATTGAACCACGCATCCATCATCGACGGCGTACGTCTCTGCAAAGCCAAGAGATACCGCTATGCAAATGCTGACATGGCTGATCTTGAGCGCTGTCTGCAGGAGGCCCAGGCGCAGAGATTCAGAATCATTGTAACTGACGGCGTATTCTCCATGGACGGCAACGTGGCTCCTGTCGACAAGATCTGCGAACTGGCAGAGAAATATGATGCCCTCGTGATGGTGGACGAATCACATTCAGCCGGTGTCGTAGGCGCTACAGGCCACGGAGTAAGCGAACTCACCAACACATACGGAAAGGTTGACATCTATACCGGAACGTTAGGAAAGGCATTCGGCGGAGCAATGGGCGGATTCACCACAGGCCGCAAGGAGATCATCGACCTCCTCAGACAGAGAAGCCGTCCTTACCTGTTCTCCAACTCATTGGCACCATGTATCATCGGCGCCAGCCTCGAAGTGTTCCGCATCCTGAAGGAGAGCAATGAACTTCACGACAAGCTTGTAGAGAACGTCAACTACTTCAGGGACAAGATGATGGCTGCAGGATTCGACATCAAGCCTACACAGAGTGCAATCTGCGCCGTAATGCTCTATGACGCCAAGCTTTCACAGGTTTTCGCAGCGAAGATGCAGGAGGAAGGCATCTATGTAACAGGTTTCTACTACCCTGTCGTTCCGAAAGACCAGGCGAGAATCCGTGTACAGATTTCAGCTGCACATGAAAAGAGCCAGCTCGACAAGTGTATCGCCGCATTCATCAAAGTAGGCAAAGAACTCGGCGTACTCAAATAGCCGATGCCGGACATACATTCATACGGGAACTGTCCAAAACCATGGGCGGTTCCCTTTTCTTTTGGATATTTTTCCTATCTTTGATGTAGTCTGCATGTATTTAGTTGCCTACAAGTAGATTAAGTAACATTCAAAAAAAATAAAAAAGCCAAGAATATGGAAAAACTTGATGTATTCGATTGCTCGAATGTGCTTATAGCGAGTTTTTTTACCAATGACCGGGGATGCGCCCACGAAAATCGGGAACATACGCTTATTTATCTGTGTTCCGGAGAATTGGAAATCGAGGAACGCGGAAAGAAAACGCTTTTGCATCCGGGGGATTGCGCTTTCATGCGACGTGACAACAGGATGTGGTTACAGAAACATGTAAAGGATGGGAAACCCTATCACTCTATCACGTTGAAATTTTCAAGGGCTTTTCTTCGGGAGTTTTACCAAACACTCAACCGTCAAGAGATTCCTGCTGATTCACAGCGCGAAAAGATGAGTCTGCGTGTATTGCCGAACAACCGACCGGATATCCGCTCTCTGTTCGAGTCGGTCGTTCCCTATTTCGATGCCGGAGAGAAGCCTTCGGAGGATATTCTGAAATTGAAGATGATCGAGGGCGTCTATGTCTTGCTCAACACGGACAGGAACCTTTATGCTTCGCTGTTCGATTTCGTCGAACCTTGGAAAATAGACATCCTCGATTACCTGAACGAAAACTATATGTGCGACTTGTCGATGGAGGAAATCGCAAGTTACACGGGGCGCAGCCTGGCCACGTTCAAACGGGATTTTGCCAAAGTGAGCGACCTGACACCCCAAAAATGGATCATCAAACGGCGCCTCGAAGCTGCTCATGACTTGATCAAATCGGGGAAAAAGAAGGTAACGGAAGCCTGTTTTGATGTAGGTTTCAAAAACTTGTCGCATTTCTCCAAAATATACAAGGAAGCATACGGGACAGCTCCATCTTGGTAAAATGAACCTCCAGACAAAGAAATTTGAGCTTTGCAGCAAAGTTGTTGCAAGGCTCGTTTCGTATCTTTGCATTTGTAAATCGAACGCCGATCTCTATAAAAGTAGAATTAAAATCAAACGGTATGAAAACAAAAGTAACTTCATTGGTTTTATTGTTAACTTTAATATTTCCAATCATGGCAAGATCACAAGTAAAAATCAAGCAAACAGCCGGACGTGACACACTCGGCGACTTCGCTCCCGAGTTCGCGCACCTCAATGACGACATCCTTTTCGGGGAGGTCTGGAGCCGCAACGACCTGCTTTCGCTCCGTGGCCGTTCCATCGTAACGGTGGTTGCCCTCATGTCGCAGGGATTGACCGACTCTTCGTTCAAGTATCACCTTGAATCGGCCAAAAAAACGGAGTAACCAAAACCGAAATGGCCGAAATCCTCACCCATGCCGCCTTCTATGCAGGATGGCCCAAGGCATGGGCGGCTTTTCGTATGGCAAAAGAAGTTTGGACCGAAAATGCCGATAGTACCGCAGTCGGTTCGCTCGAAGGATATGCACAAACCATCATTTTTCCGGTTGGCAAGCCGAATGATGCCTATGCCAAGTATTTTATTGGGCAAAGTTATGTTGCGCCCGTAGTGACGGCTGGCGTGCCTGTCGTAAATGTCACTTTTGAGCCGGGTTGCCGTAACAACTGGCATGTACACCACGCCACGAAAGGCGGCGGACAGACGCTCGTATGCGTGGGAGGTCGCGGTTATTATCAAGAATGGGGAAAAGAAGCGGTCGAATTGCGACCCGGCGATGCCATCCACATTCCGGCCGGCGTGAAACACTGGCACGGGGCTGCACCTGACAGTTGGTTTTCCCACCTTGCCATAGAGGTTCCCGGCGAGAATAGCAACAACGAATGGCTTGAGCCTGTAAGTGATAAAGAATATTCAAAATTAAAATAAGATGAAACATATAATATTGATAATTATGAGCCTTATCGGTTTCAGCGGTGCGGCAAATGCACAGCAACAAGTCACGGACACCAATGTATCATCGGACAAGAAAATTCTTGTCGCCTATTTCTCCTGTACCGGAACAACTGAAAAAGTAGCGGATGCCATTGCCGAAGCAACCGGCGGTAAACTTTACCGGATAACTCCCGCTAAAGCCTACACATCGGCCGACCTCGATTGGAACAACAAGAAAAGCCGAAGTTCGGTTGAAATGACAACCGAAAACTCACGCCCGGAATTGGGCGGTGAATCTGTTACCCCGAAAGATTACGACGTGATATTCGTGGGGTATCCTATCTGGTGGGACTTATGTCCGCGTCCGGTCAATACGTTCCTTGAAAAATACGATTTCTCCGGTAAAACCGTCATTCCGTTCGCCACTTCCGGCGGAAGTTCGATAACGGGCAGTGTCAAACAGCTCAAGAAACTCTACCCGAAAATCGTGTGGAAAGAGGGCCGGTTGCTTAACGGAGGTATAAAACAAGCCGGAGAATGGGCGAAACAGGCAAGCAAGTAAGTTTATGGAAGAGTTGAGAATCGACTGTCGGAATCAGACGGCAGAGGAACTGGCAAAAGCAAAGGAGTTGCGGCAACAACAACGCGGGCATCCAAACCCCGCAACGTCCGATGGCGGAGATTACCGACGAGGAGTTCGACCGCACGGTGGCTGTCGATTTGCTTCGTGATATTCCTGCCGGGCGTCTTGGTAAACCCGAAGAGATAGCCAATGCCGTCCTATGGCTCTGCTCCGAGCAGGCAAGTTTCGTGGATGGTCATGCCCTTTTGGTGGACGGCGCCTTTTCTATTCACTAATCACAAAAACGTAAAACAATGAAAGAAGATAATAAAATGAACATTAGCCGCCGTGGATTTCTTAAAACGACGGCACTGGCGGGAGCTGCATTGGCTATGCCTGCCGGACTTGACAAGGTTTTTGCTGCCGAGCCGAAACAACCGGAAGCATCACAAAACGATGATACAGGCGCCGCCCGTATCAAAGGACATCGCGTATTGGGAACTGGGAAGGCGACCTTCGAGGTATCGGCTCTCGGTTTCGGCGTGATGGGTATGACCTATAACCGCAGCCAGCACCCGGACAAGAAACAATGTATCCGGCTGTTGCACGAGGCGGTAGATCGAGGAGTGACGCTCTTCGACACGGCAATCATCTACGGCCCGCTGACCAATGAAAATTTGGCGGGTGAAGCGTTGTCCGAGTTCAAGGGGCGGATCAGTGTAACGACTAAATTCGGGCATGAAGTCATCGACGGTAAGGGAACGGGACGTCAGGACAGTCGACCTGCAACAATCCGCCGTTATTGCGAGGAATCGCTCCGACGCCTGCGGCTCGAAACCTTGCCGATGTTTTACCAGCACCGTGCCGATCCGAACACTCCGGCAGAAGAGGTGGCAGCGACCATTGCCGACCTGATGAAAGAGGGCAAAGTACAGCATTGGGGGATGTGCGAGGTGAGTGCCGAAACCATCCGTAAGGCACACGCTATCTGCCCGCTGACTGCTATCCAAAGCGAATACCATCTTATGCACCGGCTCGTGGAGGAAAACGGTGTACTCGATACCTGCCGGGATCTAGGTATCGGCTTCGTTCCGTACAGCCCGATTAACCGTGGATTTTTGGGCGGCTGCATCAACGAATATACGGTCTTCGCCCCAGACAATGACAATCGTCAAACTCTTCCGCGTTTTCAGCCGGAGGCGATGCGGGCCAACACGCGCATCGTGAACGCACTGCAAGCCTTCGGCCGTACACGGGGCATGACCTCGGCACAGGTAGCCCTCGGCTGGCTGTTGCAGAAAGCACCGTGGATCGTGCCGATTCCCGGAACGACGAAACTGGCGCATTTGGAAGAGAATCTGCGCACTCTTGAATTTTCCATCTCTCCGGAAGAGTGGAAGGAGTTGGAAGATACGGTGGCTGCCATTCCGGTTGTGGGAGATCGTTACAACGCCGAACAACAAAAACAGGTAGAACGCTAAAATCCGAGAAGATTATGAAGATACAAGCATTTGCTATCATGACGTTGCTGGCTTTTACGAGTTGCAGCATCGGTAACAACAAGGAAAAGGAGATAAAATCAATAGATATGGATACATTGAATTTGACACAGGAATGGGACAAGACATTTCCGCAGAGTGAGAAAGTGGAACACACGAAAATTATCTTCCACAACCGCTATGGCATCACGCTTGCAGCAGACCTGTATAAGCCGAAAAATGCGCAAGGTACTTTGCCCGCTATCGCTGTGAGCGGCCCTTACGGGGCGGTCAAGGAGCAGGTGTCGGGACGTTACGCCCAGACCCTTGCCGAACGGGGATTCCTGACCATCGCTTTCGATCCCTCGTTTTATGGCGAGAGCGGCGGTACGCCCCGCTATCTGACCTCGCCGGAAATCAGCACCGATGACTTCAGCGCGGCGGTCGATTACCTGACCACCCGCGAGGATGTCGATTCGGAGCGTATCGGCATTCTCGGCATCTGCGGCTGGGGCGGGTTCGCCCTTAATGCTGCGGCCAACGACCCACGTATCAAGGCTACCGTTACCTCTACCATGTACGATATGAGCCGTGTGAATGCCAATGGTTATTTCGATGCCATGTCGGCAGACGACCGCTACAAGTTACGCGAGCAGCTCAATGCCCAACGTACCGAAGATTATCGAGATGACAGCTATGCACGTGATGGCGGTGTACTCGATCCCGTAACGGACGATACTCCGCAATTCGTCAAGGAGTACCACGACTATTACAAAACGAAGCGAGGCTACCACCGCCGTTCCCCAAACTCCAATGAGGGAATTACGAAGACCAGCGTGTTATCATTCATCAATATGCCTCTACTCACCTATATCGGCGAAATCCGTAGCGCAGTGCTGATGATACACGGTGCCGAAGCTCACTCTCGCTATTTCAGCGAGGATGCCTATAAGCGGCTGACGGGCGATAACAAGGAACTGCTGATTATTTCGGGAGCTAACCATGTCGATTTGTACGACAATCTTGATATGATTCCTTTCCCTAAAATAGATACGTTTTTCAAAAAAGTCCTGAAAGAAAAATAAGAACTGGACTCCAGAACAAAGCAAATTGAGCCTCGCAGCAAATATGTTGCATGGCTTATGTTAGCCGTAACAGGCTGTTCGGCCAATGACCCAAATATGGGACAACTTACTATGCGTATTATCCCGATAGGAAAAGTAACCTCCGATTTGGGGATTTTTGATGAGATGGACAGCCGCCTGGAGTTTACGTTCGATAATGTACAATAACCAAAATTAAAAGCAATAATGATGACACCCTTGTTTATCGGCAGTATCGGCAAAAGAGAACAGACACTTACTTTATTTATCCAAATTTTGCCGTTTTTTTGCTAGTTCTTCCTATCTTTGTGACAAGAACTTCAACAAATGGACAATGTTGTTTTGTGCGTAAAACAGCGCATGAATTTATTGAAACAAGATGTCAGACAACAATATATTCGAAAACAAGATTCTGGTCCTGGACGGGGCGATGGGTACAATGATTCAGCGATACGGGCTGGAAGAAATTGATTTTCACGACAATGGCGTGAAAAAAGACTATCCGGAAACAAATGCAGACACCGCGGAAGCACTGGAACTTCTGAGACAGAGCAGCCGCGAACTGAAGGGCAACAATGAGTGCCTTAACTTGACGCACCCGGAAATTATCGAAGAAATCCATCGTGAATACATAGCTGCCGGAGCAGACATCATCGAATGCAACACATTCAGTGCCAACCGCATATCACAAAAAGAATATGGAACGGAAGCATTGTCCTACATCATGGCGCGCGAAGGTGCGGCCATCGCGAGAAGGGCTGCGGACAGCGCCGGCGGACGACGGATTCATGTGGCTGCCAGCATTGGCCCGACATCGAAATCATTGAGCCTGGCTCCGGACATCAATCACCCCGACATGCGCCCGTACAGTTTCACCGACATGGTCGAGGCTTACGGCGAGCAGATCCGCGGAGTCATTGACGGCGGTGCCGACATCATCCAGATAGAAACCTGCTTCGACGCATTGAACACGAAAGCGGCATTGTACGCATTGGAAAAGATTTCGCCTGACGGCAGTTTCCCTGCAATCGTCTCAGTATCAGTCAATGACAAAAGCGGCAGGACATTGACAGGACAGACCGTAAGGGCGTTCTACACTTCAGTAAGCCACTACCCTCTCCTGGCCTTCGGACTCAACTGCTCACTTGGAGCGGAGGACCTGATGCCTCTCGTAAAGGAGGTATCGGAATTTGCGGAATGCGCCGTCATCTGCTATCCCAATGCCGGACTGCCTAATGAAATGGGCGGTTATGACGAGACTCCGGAGGAAATGGCGCTGCAAGTCAGGAAGATGGCCGAGGCCGGAATCATCAATATCATCGGAGGCTGCTGCGGAACCACGCCGGCACACATTGCCGACATAAGCGAAGCTATAAAAGATATCAGGCCACGAAAGACTGACGCCGGCACCGGCATTGACAAGACATTGACAGTGAGCGGATTGGAGCCGGTAAGCATTGACCTGAAAAACAGCAATTTCACGAACATCGGAGAGCGCACGAACGTGGCAGGCTCCCGCAAATTCGCGAAACTCATCGCGGCCGGGGACTACGAGACCGGACTGCAGATTGCAGCGGACCAGATAGAAAACGGCGCGAGCATCATTGACATAAATATGGATGACGCCATGCTGGACAGCCGTTCCTGCATGGAGAAATTCGTGAGATATATTTCCAACGACCCGGCTGTGGCGAAAGCGGCATTGATGATAGACTCATCGCATTGGGAAACCATTGTAGCCGGCCTGCAAAACGCTCAGGGAAAGTGCATTGTGAACTCCATCAGCCTGAAGGAAGGTGAAGAGGCTTTCCTGAAAAAGGCGGCGGAAATCCATGCGCTGGGTGCGGCAATGGTGGTGATGGCATTCGACGAGACCGGCCAGGCTACCACGTTCAGCAGGAAGATCGAGATTTGCGAGCGCGCATATAAACTGCTGACAATCAAGCTGAACATCCCGCCACATGACATTATTTTCGATGTCAATGTCCTTTCCGTAGGAACAGGAATCGAGGAGCACGCCAAATACGGTATTGACTTCATCGAAGCCGTCAGATGGATAAAGCAGAACCTGCCTGGAGCATATACTTCCGGCGGTATTTCGAACCTGTCTTTCGCATTCCGAGGGAACAACACCGTCCGCGAGGCTATGCATTCGATTTTCCTCTATCACGCTGTCAATGCGGGACTTGACATGGGAATCGTGAATCCGGGAATGCTGCAAGTGTACGATGACATTGAACCTGATCTGCTGAAGAAGGCAGAGGACGTGATCCTGAACAGGGATGCGGATGCGACCGAGAGGCTTATCGCGAAGGCGCAGGAGATAATGGCAGCGAAAGAGGCCGCGAAAAACGGTGGCGCGACCACAAATTTCACACAGGAAAACATTGACAGTCAGAACAGTACGCCGGAAGAGCGGCTTAAAGAATGTCTCGTAAAGGGACGAGGCGCCGGACTGGAGACGGACGTGCTGGAGTGTTACCAGAAATACGGTTCTGCGGTGAAAGTCATCGAAGGACCGCTGATGGCGGGAATGGAGCGCGTCGGTGAGCTCTTCGGCGACGGCAAAATGTTCCTCCCGCAAGTCGTGAAGTCCGCAAAAATCATGAAGGACGCGGTCGCGGTTCTCGAACCGTACATGACCGGCGAGGGCAATGATTCCGGCACAAGACCTGTCATAATCAATGCTACCGTCAAGGGAGATGTCCATGACATAGGAAAGAACATCACCGGCATTGTCCTGAGCTGCAATGGTTTCGAAGTCATTGACCTGGGCGTGATGGTGGATAAAGAGAGGATTCTGGATGAGGCGCAGAAGCACAATGCCGCGATCATCGGGGCGAGCGGGCTGATTACGCCGTCGCTCTACCAGATGGAGGAATTGTGCCGGGAAATGACCAGACGAGGTATGGATACTCCTCTGTTCATCGGCGGCGCGACCACATCCGCATTGCACACTGCCGTCAAGCTGGCCCCTCTGTATCAGCATGTTTTCTATGCGCAGGACGCGTCTTCAAGCGCGGTGATGGCGAAACGCTGCATGATGGACAGGGAAAAATTCGAGGCTGCAGAGCACGAGGCGCAGAAAAAGCAGCAGGCCATGTATGAAAGCATGATGGCGAAACGTACGATGCAGGAAAGCGATGTGCCGGAAGCGGCATTCCCCGAAGAGTCATATCTCACACCTGAAGAGTATTCATTCTGCGACATTCCAGCCATGGAACTCTCTATAGATGAAATACTTCCCTACTTCGACTGGAGAATGTTCCTGGCGATTTGGGGCATAAAATACGGCGGTGACCTGCCGGACGATCCGATAATAGAGAAAACCGTAAAAGACGGCAAGGCGGTGCTGGAGAGATTCAAGACAAGGCATGAGGTAATCATCAGATTGTCAGAGAGAATCATGAATGCACGACGCGAGAGCAACGACATTGTCATAAGCGGTGAAAGCACGAGATTCCCGATGCTGCGCCAGGAGAATATCGATGCGCATGGAGGAAGCAGATTGTCTCTTGCGGATTTCGTTCCATCCGGTCATGACGGTCCGATGGGCGCATTTGCCATCAGTGTGGTCACGAATCATGGCCCGGCATGCACCTGCGGCTGCCAAGCCGGACTGCCGGACTTTTTCGCCAGAAGAGTTTATGGAAGAGCCTCTGGAGAAGACATTACCTCCCAACTGCCGGAGACAGCCACAAAAGATTATAACAGCATGATGGACAGGGCCGTAAGGGTAACATTGGCGGAAGCCGCATCTCTATGGCTGGATGATTTCCTGAAGAAACGGATGCATTGCGGCAGCGGAAGAAAAGTGCGGATTGTCAAGCCCGCAGCCGGTTATGCAAGCTGTCCGGACCATACATTGAAGAAAGATATACTGGACATCTTGCCGGAAAGCGGAAAGCTGGGCATCCGGCTTACGGAGAGCTTCGCAATGATTCCGGACGCATCCATCTGCGGTTTCATATTTTTCCACCCGGATGCGACATATCCGGAAATCCGCCATATCAGCAAGGAACAGTTCGATGATTATGCTTCAAGGCGCGGCATGACAGAGCAGCAGGCGCGACAGTTCCTGGGACACCTTCTTTAATTCATAGACAAAGACATAATACAATGAAAATCACAGAGATACTTAACGAAAGCAAGAAACCTTTCCCTTCGATAGAAATCGTTCCGCCACTTAACGGCATGAGCAAGGACGAATTGCTCGGAACCATCCGCAGTTTCATGGAATTCGCTCCGAAATATATCAACGTAACCTGCCACAGGGACGAATACGCCTTCAGAAAAGAGGCCAACGGCACATATTCCCGCCATCTGGTGAGAAACCGCATCAGCGAAGTAGCCGTCTGCGCTGCCATCATATCGGAATTCGATGTCAATGTCGTTCCGCATGTAATCTGCGGCGGGGCATCTGCCGAGGAACTGGAAAGCGATCTTTACAACTATAGATTCCTGGGAATCAGCAACATAATGGCTCTCCGCGGAGATTCTATAACCGGCGAAAAGAGGTTCGTTCCGCATCCGGAAGGTTACGCCCACGCCAACGAACTGGTCGAGGCCATCAGGCGTTTCGATGAGCAAACAGGTGAATCATTCTGTATAGGTGTCGGCGGTTATCCGGAAAAGCATTTCGAGTGCGCCAACATTGAAACGGACATTGAAAATCTGAAGCGCAAGGTCGATGCGGGCGCGGATTACATTATTACACAGATGTTTTTCGACAACAAGGTTTTTTACCGTTTCGTCGACCTGTGCAGGAAAGCCGGTATCAATGTCCCGATCATCCCGGGCCTGAAACCGATTTCTACAGCCCGCCAGGTGGCTCTTCTGCCTCAGTCTTTTTCTTTGGATATTCCGAAAGAACTTACCGAAGCCATCGCCCAAGCCGGAGACGACAAGGAAGAAGTCTACCGCATCGGAACCCAATGGTGCACTGCCCAGTGCAAGGATCTCCTCGCCCACGGAGTTCCGGCCGTGCATTTCTACACCATGGGCAAGCCGCGCAACATCACCGAGATAATGCGCGAGTGCTTCTAGGCGGACAGGACCTCATTGGCGCGCTCCAGGGCGACATTGATGTTCGGACAGATGTTCTTCTCGCCGAGAAGGTGGTAGAAGCCTGCTTTTTGGAGGGCTGCGTGAACCTTGGGATTGACACCTGAAAGGACGACAGTTATATTGTTCTTCTGACTCATTTCGCAGAGGTTCGAAAGGTTATGGATTCCGGTCGAATCGATGAACGGCACCTTGCGCATACGGATGATACGCACCTTGGAACGGTCACGGAACTCGGACATAAGTTCCTCGAACTGGGTAGCTACACCGAAGAAATACGGACCATTGATTTCGTAAACCTCCACGCCCTTAGGGATAGTCAGGCCTTCGTCATACGTATGGATGCCAGACTCGTCCTGCACCTTGATTTCATTCTTTACAGCTGAGATTTCCGTAGTCTCCATGACACGGCGCATGAAGAGCACACATGCCAGCATCAGACCTACGGCAATAGCCACCGTCAGGTCGAAAATCACTGTCAGGAAGAAAGTTATGAGCAACACCGTGACATCCGACTTCGGGTTTTTCAGCAATGCCCTGAATGTTCTCCAGCCACTCATGTTATATGACACGACCACCAGCACGCCGGCGAGGCAAGCCATAGGGATATATTGTGCCAAAGGCATGAGAAACAGCAAGATAAGCAGCAAGACACCAGCGTGGATCATACCGGCTACAGGCGTACGGCCGCCATTGTTGATATTGGTCATGGTGCGCGCAATGGCTCCCGTCGCAGGAATACCGCCGAAAATCGGGGCAACCATATTGGCGACACCCAGCGCAATCAATTCCGTGTTGGAATTATGGTGGTCGCTGATCATACCGTCAGCCACAGTCGCGGAAAGAAGCGACTCGATGGCCCCAAGGGCCGCAATGGTCACGGCAATCGGGAAAAGGTTCTTCACCGCCTCCCAATCCAGCGCCGGCATCTCCGCCTTCGGCAATTGCGATGCAATCGTGAATCTGTCCCCGATAGTGTCAATGCCTTCTATACCGAGACATGTTTTAAGTGCATAAACACCTGCTGTAACGAGGATTATGGCCACAAGAGACCCCGGAATCCTGCGGGAGAATTTCGGGACAAGCATGATGATCAGCACGCTGAGGATGCTCACGCCGGCATCCCACCAGTTTATCGTGTCCAGATGCCTGAAATACAGCATCCATTTGCCGATGAAGTCACCCGGAACGGTCTCTCCGCCAAAGCTGAGGCCGAACACATCCGCCATCTGCGTCGTGAAAATCGTCACGGCAATACCGCTGGTAAATCCGACTACCACAGGATAAGGAATGAACTTGATGACAGTTCCGAGCTTGAATGCGCCCAGCAGAATCAGCAGCACGCCGGCAATGATGGTCGCGACCGTAAGTCCGCCGATGCCATACTGCTGGATCACGCCATAGACAATGACGATGAATGCTCCGGTAGGGCCGCCGATCTGAACCTTGCTTCCTCCCAGGAATGAGACAATGAATCCGGCAATGATTGCGGTCACGATGCCCTTCTCCGGAGACACGCCGGAGGCAATGGCGAATGCAATCGCCAGCGGAAGCGCCACGATACCGACAATGGTTCCCGCCATAAGGTCTGACATGAACGTGGCCTTGCTGTAATTTCGGATGCAAGAGAAAAATTTCGGATGGAAGTCAAGCTTGGTCTTCATAAAATTAACCTTAAACATAGAAACCCTAAATTCCGCAGACCTATAGCCTGCCAAATCAACTATATAAGCGAATTTTGAATCGGCGAAGATACAACTTTAATCTGACAACATCAATTCTTTCGGGGGACTTTTCTCCTTTCTCAACATTTTTAACCGCGTGCGAAAGGCTGTTCTAGATATCGACAGCATCTACCTGACCCGGGAGGATCTGGATAAGATTATGGCGGCAGACCTGTCAAAGTTCGGCATCTTTTGCAGTGCTTTCTGCCAGGTAGTTCCGCAGGGCGCCAGTATTCCAGCCGAAGCCTAAGAAGAACCCACTGAAGTAAATTCCAATTTACCGGTATAGCATAGGTCCCGACGATCTTTAAGAATTGCCAGGGCTTGTTCGGTTGTATCGTAGAGTGGTTCTCAGTCGTTCTCGTCCAATTGGAAGATGGATTCAACCGGTTTGCCAAAATAGCGGGCAATCTTCAAGGCCAATACGGCAGAAGGGAGGTAACGCCCGGATTCAATGGAAATAATGGTGTTGCGGCTTACGCCTACTGCATCGGCCAACTGCAGTTGGGTGATGTCCATGATGGCCCTTTCTACGCGGACTGTGTTTTTCATAGAGCCTGTTCCTTTTTGGATTGACGGAGAAGTACGCGGAAGATCAGATAGTACAGGCCTGAGCCCGCTATAGGCAATATAATTAGGAACAGCTCGCTCAAATAGAGACTCAGGGTTCCGTCATTATTCATGAACAAATCGAGCAAATGAAATTCCAGCGCAAGGCTCAGGAGCAGGAAAACTACGAAAAACACATAACCGGTTAGCCCCAGGGCCTTCAGCCGCAGGCCGGAGATCATTTCGTCTTCAACTCTCTCCTTGGAGAGGGTAATAAAGAACAGTGATGCAATAAGAATGAGGTGGGATGATTTTGCCAGATACCAAACCACATCAATACTATGTGTGGCATATAAGACGATAATCTTGGCTACTACAATGAGAACAGTCAGGAGAAGAAGCCACCAGCCAATCTTCTGGCAGGAGTGAGGCATAAGGATACTTTTGTTATTCATGACGATTACTTGAATTGTGTTCCGATTGCAAAGTTAAGTATATTTTTCATAATGCAAAATATACTTTGCATATTTCTTTGTTTTCTTCCTAATTCAATATCTTCTGTCCATCTGCCTGAAGACAGTCTATGACTTGGAGAGGTACTGCGGTATGCCATCGACGTAGAGATTGACGATAGCCCGGGCTCTTTCTTCTGACGCCATTAGACGCCAATAGTGTAGGAACTTTTTAGAAAAGCAAATGCCCCTGAAACAAGTTCAGAGGCATTTTTGGAGGTGCCTAGCGGAATCGAACCGCTGTAGCAGGTTTTGCAGACCTGTGCCTAACCGCTCGGCCAAAGCACCATCGTTTGGGAATGCAAAAGTAGGCATTATTTTTTATAATCCAAAATTTTCCGGCAATAAAATCGCTACAATGCCTATTTTTTATGATTTTCTATAGTTCCGACGCAATACGGACCGACACTCGCAACAGGTCCGGAGCTATACAAAAGTTCCCTTAACTGAGGATTCGCCTCCAAGCACTTATACGTGGTAATCAGCGACATAGGGCGGGTATTGGTCGTATCCGAAGCGGTTTTCATGAACGCTTCCACATCCTTGCCATAGTCCTTTATCTGTCTTCCCACATAGACATCAATATTTTCAGGTCTGTGCAGGCACAATGTCACCACATCCGTTCCCGTCGGCACTTCCTTGCAGATTTCCCTGTAACCGAAATACGGATTAGCTTTGGCAAGCACTCCTGATGCGGCATAAACCGTCAGCAGCAATGACGACCCCACCAGAAATACAGGCAGATTCCAAACCTTTCTGCGCACCAGGAACCACAATGCCAACAAATTTCCCGCTGTCAGCAGAACGGCGGCGATTTTTACAGGCGGATCGAAAGCAAACGGATATTCCTTCCAGGTCGCATCCAGCGGTTCGACATTGATGACGCCGAACAGTACAAGGCAGGCGACAACTCCGACCAGTGCGAATATGGCTGCAGGAATCCCGATAGCCCAAGCCGCCCAGCGCCTGCATCCGCATCGGTTGACCGCCATCGGAAACAGATACACGATGAAAGGGAACATCGGAACCAGATAAACCGGAAGTTTGGAACTGAAGGAAGAAAGCATCACGAAAGTAGACGCGATCACGCAAAGGAAAAGCATCTCCTTGTCAGATTTCACAGCCTCGGCAGAAATGGAACCGGATTCCGCACTCTTCCTGCGAGGCCAGGCTGACAATATGAGCGAGCCTATCAGCAGCAATGTATAAGGCGCTATGCACCAAAGAATTGCGACAGCATAGAACCAGAACGGCTTGCTATGCGTGAAAGCATTGACAGCTCTTCCTACGGTCTGCTTGAACAGGAGATTGTCCAGATAGCTGACTCCCCCGTCGAGAAAGACACCGGTAAACCAAACCGCGCAGAGACCGGCAATCACGCCCCAGGTTTTCCATCCAAGATACCTTCCGATGTCACGCGGTTTCCGCTTCACCAGCAGGAAAACAGCTATGGAAACCGGCGGAACCAGCAGTCCTACAGGACCTTTCGTAAACAATGCCAGGAAAATCCAGATCGGAAGAAGCCAGCTGCACTTACGGTAAACCACGGCATCTTCACCCTCCGGTTCGCCGTCGAGCCGTAGCTCGTACATTCTCCAAAATGTAAACAGCGCCAGTACAATGAACATGCACATCAGCATATCCATACGCAACACGACCGCCGTTCCAAGGAACATCACACTGGTAATCAGCATCATAGCCATAGCCATACGGTCGGACGAAGACGCATCGGACATCACCCACTTGTCCATCAGCCACACGATCACAAAGGCCGGTATCAATGAGAATATGCTCAATGCCAATACGCTATGCTGTCCGAAAAAGAGTTTGCACAATGCCACAATCCACAGATATAGAGGCGGTTTGTCCGCATATGGCAGACCATGGTTATAGAACGCGAATATATTGCCGTTGGCTATCGCTTCATCGGCAATGCTGAGATACCTCAGTTCATTGGAAGGCGTGAAATCCCTCATCAACATTGCAGGAAGCAGACAGATGAAGGTGAACAGGAACACCGCCATCAGCGGATACCTGGTCAAAAAATTAGTTTTCAGGTTCGACGGCATTGGTCTTCCTTTCTTTAAATCCTATGACTAGATTCCTGATATAAGCCACGAAACCGAATGATTGGCCGAGAATCAGCACCGGGTCCAGCCGGAAGATTCCGTACGCGATAATCACGCTGGAACCGAACAAGCTGATGGCCCAGAAGCCCATCGGCAGTGTGGATTGATGCTTATATTTGGAGTAAATGTATTGATATACAAATCTTAACGTGAAAATCACCTGTCCCGCGGAACCGAAAATGACCAGTCCCAACGGAATATCCTCATTCTGGAAGAAATTCTGGAAATAGACCTGTGCGTTCTGTAGCATCAGGAGCACAGCCACTACCGGTGTCGCCAGAAGGACGGATTGCAAAACGAGCCCCAGACGCTTCCATACCCCCTTCGCATTGAGATTCCACAGATATATATAATAGGATATCAGCTGGCCGAGTACGATGGAGAAGTCATCACGGAGCAGACCGTAAATGAAAAACAGGTATGAGCCGATGACGCTGAGAACCCAATACGCAGACGGCGAAACCACTTTTTTCGCTTTCTCGGACTTCCACCATTGGAACAATGTCCTGAGCGAGAAGAATATCTGCGCGGTGAAGCCGAGTGTCAATATCACCGCCTTAGGCAAATCGTGAATGTCTACCATCGCGCGCTATTCTACGTTGTTCTCCCCTACCTTGTAATTTATATAGCGCGGACGCATCCACCTATATGCGAAACAATCGGCAAACGGGCCCCAGAGGCGGTTCCACAGATGATATTTGGACTTGCCTGCCACCCTCGGGAAATGCCTTACAGGCACCTGCCCGTATGAACAGCCGTCCTGAAGCAGCACAAGCGCAGGCAGGAAACGGTGCATTCCCTTGAACATCGGTATACGTTTGGCTACATCGGTATGAAGAACCTTGAGCGGGCAACCCGTATCGGTGGCCCCGTCATGGGTCATCATTTTCCTGAAGCCATTGGCAATCTTGGACTGTATCCTCTTGAAGAAGGTATCCTTACGGTTGGCGCGGATGCCTATCATCATGCTCTTCTCATCAATGCCTTCCAGCAGAAGATTGAAATCTTCCGGCGTAGTCTGCAAATCGGCATCCATATAACCCACGAAATCAGAGCATGCGTAGTCGAAACCGGCTTTGATGGCTGCGCTCAATCCGGCATTTTTCACGAAACTGATATAATACAGGTCCTTGCTGCGTGCGCAGACTTCCTGAATGCGGTCCAGGCTGCCGTCAGATGAACCATCATTGACAAAAAGCGCACACGTCTTGTAGCGGCTTTTCGGAATGAATTCATTCAGAGCTTTTTCCAATGCGTATATATTGTCAGTTTCATTGTACACAGGCACGATAATCGTGAATCTGTACTCTCCCGTCTTGTTCATACTGATTAAAGTTCTTAAATCCGGACAAATTTAATAAAATTAGCCTGAATTAAATTAAATCAGGAGTCATTTTGAGTATCTTTGCATATTAAAATGCGTATTACATGGCAGAAAATATGGTCTGGGACCCGTTGAGACGAAAAAATGTTCCGCTGACGCCCGAAGAAAGGGTGCGCCAATGGTTCATCACCGTCCTGAAAGACAGGATGCAGGTTCCGCTTCACATGATGATGAGCGAAGTCGGGATGAAATTCGGTGAAGGCGCATTGAAAAAAGAATTCCGGGCGGACATCGTGGTATATGACCGCCGGCCCGGACCGATGATGATAGTGGAATGCAAACGCCCTGACGTGGAACTCACGAAAGAAGTTCTGGAACAGGCATTGAGATACGATATGGTGCTGGACGTCAAATATTTGGCATTGACGAACGGTAACCGGACGATATTTTGCGAGAGGCTGGAAGACGGCAGCATCAGCTTTTTGAAGGAAGCACCGAAATATATGCAGATGCTGGGACTTGAGTAACGCAGGACGTAAAATTTAAGAATAACATGACCCTGACAAAAGGATATTTGGAGAACCCCGTATTCGGGATAGTTTCGGAAGTGGCGGAAAGCATCGGCGTAAGAGCCTTTGTGATAGGCGGTTTCGTAAGAGACTGCTTCCTGGGAAGGAAAACCGATGACATCGACATCGTGGTGGAGGGCAGCGGAATCGCACTCGCCACGGCAGTCGCAGATTACATAAAGGCCAAGGAGCACCACGGCTGCCGCGTTTCCGTTTTCAAGAATTTCGGCACGGCAATGCTGAAGTACCATGGAACAGAGGTAGAATTCGTAGGCGCGAGGAAGGAATCCTACCACCGCGAGTCCAGAAAACCGATTGTGGAAGACGGGACACTGGAGGACGACCAGAAGCGTAGGGACTTCACCATCAATGCAATGGCATTCAGCCTGCAGAAAGAGGACTTCGGCGCATTGGTAGACCCGTTCGGCGGCATCAGGGACCTGGCAGCGGGCATCATCCGCACTCCTCTGGAGCCGGACACCACATACAGCGACGACCCGCTTCGAATGCTCAGGGCAATCCGCTTTGCGACCAAGCTCAGCACTCCGGAAGTGGAATTCAAGATCGTACAGGAGTCGCTCGACGCAATGCGGAGGATGAAGGACAGGATGTCAATACTTTCCAAGGAGCGCATTGCCGAAGAACTGAACAAGATGCTTCTATGTCCAAGACCGTCAATGGCTTTCAAGCTCATGGACGAGACCGGACTTCTGGAATACGTATTGCCCCAGCTGGGAAAACTGAAGGGCGTGGAAACCGTGGACGGACGCGGTCACAAAGATAATTTCTCGCATACTCTCCAGGTAGTGGACAACGTGGCTAGAGATGAAGTCGCAGGCATTGCCGCAGGCTCTCTCATGGATTATACTCCGGTGGAAAACGGGGACGGATTCACGGAATCGGTGAGGACGGCGCCTTGCCTCTGGCTGAGATGGGCGGCATTGCTGCACGATATCGGCAAGCCGGCAAGCAAGCGCTACGACCCTAATGTCGGGTGGACTTTCCATGGGCACGAGACGATCGGTTCGAGGATGGTGCCGAAGATTTTCCAGCAGATGAAAATGCCTCTGAACGAGAAAATGAAATACGTCCAGAAGCTGGTCGCCCTGCATCACAGACCTGTAGCACTTGTAGATGAAGAGGTTACGGATTCCGCAGTAAGAAGGCTGCTGTTCGATGCGGGCAATGAGATTCAGGACCTCATGCTTCTGTGCAATGCAGACATAACATCCAAGAACCCGGCTAAAGTCGAGCGGATCAAGAAGAATTTCGAACTGGTGCGTGAAAAACTTGTGGAAGTAGAGGCGAAGGACCAGATAAGGAATTTCAAGAATCCGATTACCGGCGAATATGTGATGGATGTCTACAATATCACGCCTTGCAAGGAAATCGGAGAATTGAAGGAATATGTGAAGAACGCCATCCTGGACGGCATCATTGACAATACTTTCGAGGACGCCGACAAACTCATGAGAGTGAAAGCAGAAGAAATGGGGCTCAAAGCAGTAAAATAATCATGCTTACCGACGATTTTCTGGCATATATATCAGGCGTAAAGCGCTATTCCCCAAGGACATGCACAATCTATTCCGATGTCCTCAAGGAATTTGTCGGGTTTATGTCAGAAGATGACGGTTCATGCGTGACCGACATTGAATCCAGACTCACGGTCAACACTATAAGGGACTACGAGTTTTATCTGAGCGAGACGAGGAAATTGAACGAAAGGACTGTAAGCCAGCACCTTTCGGTCCTCAGCAGTTTCTGCCGCTGGATGATGGGGCAAGGCCGCTTGAAATCAAATCCGGTCAAACTGGTCAGCCGACCGAAATGCAGCAAAAGACTGCCTGTTTTCTTCCGCAAGGATTCCATGGAGGAATATTTCGACACCAGCGCGCCATCTGCCGACATGGAATCGCTCGAATTGCTGAAAAATTCCGCATCGGCACTCCTCGACGGCACACCGCATTCATCCAGCACATGGAAACTTGCTGCCGAGCTATATGAAAAGCGGCTGAGGCGCATGATTATCAGCATTTTATTCGAGACCGGCATAAGACGCGCAGAATTGATTTCCCTTAAAATCGGGGATGTCGACTCCGGACGTTCCGTAATAAATGTAACAGGAAAGGGAGATAAAATGCGAGAAATACCGATGACAGCGATACTTTCTAAAGAAATTTCATTATATTTGAAAGCAGCGGAAGCGATAGTGGGGAGAGAGCGCACCTTACGCGAACCACTCCTGATAACATTGAACGGGACAGCATTGTATCCGGTTTTCGTGGACAGGGCGGTCAAACGCGAGTTGGGGCAGGTGGACGGAATCACCGGCAGAAAATCGCCGCATGTGCTGAGGCACACATTGGCGACAGAGCTATTGAACGACGGCTCGGATCTTTATTCGATAAAGGAACTGCTCGGGCACTCGTCACTTGCGGCGACACAGGTCTACACTCACAACACTATCGAGAAGCTGAAGAAAGTTTATACTAATACCCATCCAAGGGCTAAAAGAGGAGGTAAAAATGGAGATTAGAGTACAATCACTCAAATTCAATGCTGACCAGAAACTGCTGGATTTCGTTGAAAAGAAAGTTTCCAAGCTCAGTCGTTTCGATGAAGCAATTACTGATGTAGAGGTTGTTCTCTCACTGATGGAGAAGCCGGAGAATAAGAATGTAAAACTTCAGATTCATGTTCCAGGCGGTTCGCAGGTAATCGAGAGAAGTGCAAGAACTTTCGAAGAGGCTGTCAATGACTGTGTTGACGCAATGAAGGAAAAACTTACAAGAAACAAGGAGCGCAAGGCAGAATAGAATTGAATTAATATAGCTTATCGTCAAGCGGGCCGACCAAATCAATGGTCAGCCCGCTGTCTTTATTGTTCATCCTTGTCGGAGGCATTGTCCGCGTCGGATTCTTCGTGTCCGTATAGCGCCGGAAATTTATCCTTGCCGGCACGTGGTTTCACTCCGTAGGAAATCACCTTGTTCGCTGAAACGATGATGCTCTGGCCGCTGTCCTTCAGTTTTTTGTCACATGCTTCATAAACATTGTGCACTTCCTCCAGCTTCTTTCCAAGTTTGGCATAATTGGTCGACAAGTCATGCACACGGGCAATCATCTCCTCGGCCGCCTTGATGATGTTCTGCTGGTTACGGACCTGTTCCACATTGCACCAAGCCGTACGTATCATGCGGATGAACGGCACCAATGTCTCCTCGGTCGTTATCAGGACATTCTTCTTGAACGCTTCACGCCAGATATTATCGTCAAGGCTCTTGGCCAGCTGCAGCGCTCCGTAAATAGGGACATACATCAGCACATAGTCAAGACTTTTCCTGCCCGAAGCGATATAACTGCTATAATCCTTCTTGGACAGATTATCTATCTGGCCCTTGATTGCCTTCAAGTTAAGTTGCGCGGCAGCTTCACGTTCCTCTTTACTTTTAGTCTTGTCAGACCAGTCTGAAAAGGCCTTCAGGTCCACCTTGGAGTCCACGATGACGTCGGTATTGTCAGGAAAATGGATTATCACATCCGGTCTCATACGTTTGCCGCTGTCCTCATTCGGTATGACCATCCCCGACTCATCCCTGAGCGTGGATTCCCTGTCATAGTCGACGCCGTTGGTGAAGCCTTCCTTGACAAGCAGATTTTCCAGAAGCATCTCTCCGAAACAGCCTTGCATCTTATTCTTTCCCCTCAATGCATCCGCCAGGTTATCTGCCTTGTTTCCAATATCTTCGGTGCGTTCCTTCAGGTTCTTCACGGCATTTTCCAGATGTTCTTTCAGCGATGCGGAAGACTCGGTCTGCGCCTTCTTGTTCTCATTGAAGGACTTTTTCATCTCCTCCAGGTCCTTGCCCAGGGTCCCGGTGATGTTCTTGAAGGTCTCTTCCGCTTTCTTTCCAAGTTCTTCTTCACGCGCCTTCAGCACCGCCTCGGTCTGCGCAGTCATCTCCGTCTTGATGGCTTCCACCTGTTGTGCCAATGCCTTCTCGTGACTTTTCTTGATTTCGGAAAGCATTGAATCATAGCTTTTTCTGACTTCCAGCAGATTATTGTCCGCTGCTGCCAACCGCGATTCATAGCTGTCCGCAGACGCCTTCAGCATCATCTCATAACGTTCCTTGTCGGCCGCCTGCGTCTTCGCTGAATTTTCCTTCTCCGATGCCAGAAGCGACTCCAGACGAGCCTTCTCCGCGCCCATCGATTTCGCACAGACAAACCATGCCACGGCAGCCGCTGCCGCAGCACAAATTATTCCAATGATTATTTCCATATTCTTCTCACGATTCTATATATTACTGACCGCCAAGTCGTTCAAAATAGGTAAGTACCTCTTCCCACGTCTTGAACGGTTCCTCGCCGAAATGCAGGACGGTACCCATAAAATCCTCTGTCGCAAGCCTTTCAGGATAACGGTCAATGAGATAGTCGCCGAGAACCATATCCTTTCTGTTCGTGACAATGATTCTGTTCCATGCCGGCACACCCAGTTTCTTTTCCACCCACCGGTACAATGCCGGCAGACGTTCCGGTTCATTGAAAGAGTTGGATATCAATACGTAAGGTGTATAGTGACGGGACAGTGCAGCAAATGCCTTGACTGCGCTTCCGTAAGGTTCCATGTCTTCTACGGACAATCCGTGGGCTTCGCCGTTCTTCATATCCAGCAATGTGTCTGTCAATGATATGAGCATTACCGGCTTGCTGCGTTTTTCCTGAATGTCGTCGATTCTTTCAATGACGGGAAGCACGGATTTAAGGAAAACGCTGTCGTCCATGTAGTGGGTCCCCTCGAAATGTATGGCATTCGGATAGTGTTTCGAGAAGAGTTCGAATGTCCCTGTAACCAGCTCATCATGAACGCCGAACATGCCATAGACAAGTTCTTGTTCAGTGTTGCAGTCGCCGAAGAAGTCCGGGTCATCCACATTGTCCGGAAGTCCTTCGAATTTATGTGACGAGACTTCGCGGAATGCCTCCAGAAGTCCCTTGTTGACCAGGAAGGATGTCTGGCCGTCGCGGCGCGGATTGTGGAATTCCTGACGTCCCAATCCATTGTTTTTAAGCAATGTATCAGCCAGCATGAATGCAGGATTGACCAATATGCGCCAGAATCCGCGGAGCTGTTCTGCATACATGGCGCCCATGGAGGCTCCGACAATCAGATCCGGTTTCTCCTTCGCGCAAAGTTCCCGAAGCATCTGCATTGTTTCGTGCGGGTCGACCGGAAGGTCCGGGGCGATTATCTGCGCATCCGGCAACAATGTCCCCATTGCTTTCACGGTGCCGTTCTGCCCGCTCGAAGCAAATCCATGCAAATACAATATCTTTTTTCCGGAAAACAGATCCGGTCTCGCATACTCAAAAAGTTCCATCTTACTTCTAATTATTAAGTTCCTTAATGTTTCTTCGACATTTCTTGAAAAGGTCGGCGAAAACGCAGGCGGCGGTGAGGAGGGAACAGAGCAAAAACATTGACCCTGTCATGAACAACATTTCGCCAGAGGCGACTATTGCCGGGATTATGCCGCCGAAGGCATTGCCGATTGCCCCGAGAAGGGCGGAGGCGACGCCGGCATTGTCACGGCCCGAATCCATTGCAGCGACGTTGGAGGCCGTGGATACCATGCCCACCATGAGCGAGAGTATGAATATCAATGCTTCATAAACCCAGAATCCCGGCTTGAAAAGGAACGCCAGCATTGTCAATACGGACAGCACCACAAGCCCGACTGTACCGAAGGAAATTGCCCTGTCGCGGGTCCTGAACCGGGGTATGACAGCAGAGGCTATCGCGAAGGTCAATGCATTGAAACCGAAGACGATACTGAAGTGCAACGAGGATAGTCCATAGTATTCCTGCATGATGAACGGCGCCGATGCGATATTGGTGAAGAGTACGCCCATCGAGAACATGTATATCAGCACATAGCGCAGGAATTTCCGGTTACGGAGCACATCCATAAAGCCTTCCGAGATGGCACCGAACGAGGACTTGCGATACATGCTGAGGTTCTTGAACGACAGGCATTCGTGCATGCGGACCGCCCCGATGAGCAGGATGAAAGCCAGGATAATAAGGCTCCAGAAAATGGCTCTCCAGCCGCCCAGCAATGCGATGAATCCGCCTACGATAGGCGCTGCCACGGTGGCTATGCCATTTACGGCTGCAACCATGGACATCATCTTCGTAAGCTGCTTTCCCTGGTATTTGTCTGCTGCAATGCTACGTGAAAGGACCACACCTCCTGATCCCGCAAGACCCTGAAACAGACGCATTACGATAAACTGGTGAACGTCAGCGGAGAAGATGCAGCCGGCCGTGGAGATTGTAAAAAGCAGCATTGCACAGATAAGCGGCTTGCGTCGTCCGTACCTGTCGCTCAGGGGTCCGAAAATCAGTTGTCCTGCAGCGAGTCCGATGAGTCCGGTGGTAAGGCCGAGCTGGACCAGCGAGGTGGAACAGCCGAACCAATCCTCCATCGCCGGGAGAACCGGAATGTACATATCCATGACGAACGGGCCGAAAGCGCTGAGCGCTCCCAGAAACATCAGGACGAAGGGGCCAGAGTCAATGTATTTTCCTCCAATTTTCATCGCAACAAAATTAACTAAAAGTACGGATATTTCAGCAATAAAGGTCGGCGTCACGCCGACCTTTACCGTAAATTATTAGAGTGTGTTACTTCGTTTAAAGAATATAGTCTACTGTATAAGGACTAATCCTATTGGTGTAATTATTTGTATGGTTATAGCCTCCCGGCTAACGATTTAAAAAAATCACTTTAACGTTTTATTAAAACAATGCAAATTTAGCGCGATTTTTTTAATCTGCAAACAAAATGTTAAAATATTTCGTTTTATTTTGCGTTTTTGTCATCCAGAAGGTAAGGACGGAGCTTTTTTGTTCGTTCCAGTGCCTGCTGCATCTGCCAATCCTGGATAAGTTTCGGATTGCCGCAGAGAAGCACATCAGGAACTTTCCATCCGTTGAATTCCACAGGGCGCGTATAAATCGGCGGGGAAACCAGGCCGTCCTGAAAGCTGTCGCTCAATGCCGATGTTTCGTCAGTCAGCACTCCCGGTATAAGGCGCACTATGGAGTCCGCAAGAAGCGCAGCCGGTATTTCGCCGCCGCTGACCACGTAATCCCCTACTGATATCTCCCTGGTAATGAGATGTTCACGAATCCTCTCGTCAATGCCTTTGTAATGTCCGCAGAGGATAATGATGTTTCCTTTCAGCGAAAGTTCATTGGATATACCTTGCGTAAGCTGCTCTCCGTCAGGCGACATGTATATGATTTCGTCATAGTCGCGCTCGGCTTTCAGCTCATTTATCATCCGGAACACAGGCTCGACCATCATCACCATACCGGCGTCCCCGCCATAGCAATAATCGTCCACAGTGCTTCTGGGGCCAATGCCGTATTTCCTGATATTGTGGACATTGATTTCCACCAATCCTTTTTTCCGCGCCCTTCCGACAATCGAGTGTCCCAGAGGGCTCTCCAGAAGTTCCGGCACCACCGTAAGTATATCTATTCTCATTGACATCAATTTTTTGTATCCTACAAATTTAGCAATAATTTACCGAATTTTCCGAACAAACTTGGTTACAGACACCGGCAGCGAGACTCGGCTTGGCAACTTCGACGCAATTTGGTTCCGCGAAAACGTTTTAGATGGAACGGGGTGGATCTAAAAAGGCATTTGGTTCCGGACAAACGTTTTAGATGGAACCAAAGTAAAAAGCTGCACTCCGATGGAGCACAGCCGTCCTCTAATAAAAACTGATATAAATAGGGCCTCACGGCTTCTTTTCTACTTTTTATCTATGCAAATATAACAATTCAGCAAGACAATTTCAAGCATATTGCACTGTTTTTCAACAATATTTCAATAATACCCCAAATTCCCTGTCAATATGTTACTTATCCTCCACCAGAGCGACCTCATAAAGCCTGCTCCAATTCTTCCCGGTCAGGTAAAGTTTACCATCTACCGGATTTCTGGCGATGCCATTGAGGACATCGGTATCTTCCGTCCGCAAGTTTTCCGGGAGCAGACCTGAACAATCCACGATGCCGGTAACATTGCCGTCGGCCGGATCGATGATGACTATCATGTCTGTCAGATAGACATTGGCCCAGATCTTTCCGTCGATGTATTCGAGCTCATTGAGATCACGGACAGGCCTGCCGTTCAGTTTCACCGTCAATTTGCGCACGGTCTTGAACGAATCATCCATGAAATACAGATTCGCCGTGCCGTCAGACGCGATGAGACTCTTGCCGTCGGTCGTAAGTCCCCATCCCTCACGAGGATAAGAGAACGTCGACTTGTATTCCAGAGTCTCGGCATCATACACGAAAGCCACGCCGTTCATCCATGTGAGCATATAGATATTGCCGTCTTTCTCCACGGACCCCTCCAGAAAATACTTCTTGTCGAAATCCAGGCGATACAGAGGCTTGCCGGTCTTGATATCCACCTTTCTGAAAGTGGATTTGCCGTTCAGTCCGGTACTTTCATACATTTCGCCATTATAGAAGAAAAGCCCCTGTGTATAAGACGTGACATCATGAGGAAATTCATTGACAATCTGAATCTTATAGCCGGTGACCTTCACCTTGGTGCGGGAGACATTGGACGGAGTCCCCTGCCCGGAACGGACCTCGGAAACATTGCTGCCGGAAGCGGCAGAGCCAGAACCGGAAGCATTGGCACAAGAAGACAGCGCCAATGTCATTGTCAACATTGACGCTATGAAACTTATGCCCATACGACGGTTTCCCATATCTGATTACAGTGAAACCTCCTCGCCTCTCTGCTTGCGGTATTCCATCGCTGCCTTTATGAACGCGACGAATATCGGCTGCGGCTTTTCAGGGGTACTCTTGTATTCCGGATGGAACTGCACGCCGATGAAGAACGGATGTGAAGGAATCTCGACGATTTCCACAAGACCGGTCTCCGGGTTACGTCCCGTAGCTTTCAATCCTGCTGATTCCATCTGTGCTAGGAAGTCGCTGTTGAACTCATATCTGTGCCTATGACGCTCGGAAATAATCTCATTGCCATACATCTTGTATGCGAGAGAATTCTTGTCGAGCTGGCACTCGTAAGCGCCCAGACGCATTGTACCGCCCTTGATCGTGGTGCTCTTCTGGTCCTCCATGAGGTTGATGACAGGATATGGAGTGGAAGGATTCACCTCCGTGGAAGCGGCCTCTTTCATGCCGAGCACGTCCCTCGCAAATTCCACGACGCACATCTGCATACCCAGACAGATTCCGAAGAACGGAATGTTGTGTTCACGCGCATATTTGATCGCGGTAACCTTGCCTTCAAGTCCACGCTCACCGAAACCGGGGGCAACCAGAATAGCGTCCATACCTCCGATTTTTTCTTCAATGTTGGAAGGGTCAATGAATTCGCTCTGGACTGTATGAACGTTTACCTTGCACTCGTTCGCTGCACCTGCATGAACGAAGGATTCAAGGATGGACTTATAAGCGTCCTGAAGTTCCACGTATTTGCCGACAAGTGCGATATCCACCTGATGTTTAGGGTGATACAACCTGTCGAGGAAAGCCTTGAGATTGGTAAAATCAGGCTCAGGAAGGTCATTGATATGGAAATGGCTCAATATCATTTCATCCAGACGCTCGCCTTCCATGTTCAGAGGAACCTGATAGATGGACGGAGCATCGATGGACTGGATGACATGGCCCGGCTTCACGTTACAGAACAATGCCACTTTTCTCCTGATTTCCGGAGTAAGTTCCTTTTCTGTACGGCATACGATGACGTCAGGATGCACACCGGCCTGCTGAAGCATCTGTACGGAGTGCTGTGTCGGCTTGGTCTTCAACTCCTTGGCAGCACGGAGATAAGGAACGAGTGTCAAATGGATGCTGGCGAGGTCTTCCTCTGGAAGCTCCCACTGAAGCTGACGGATCGCCTCCAGGAACGGCTGCGACTCCATGTCACCTACAGTTCCGCCGACCTCGGTGATGATTACATCGAATTTGCCGGACTTGCCGAGCAGAAGCATACGCCTCTTGATTTCATCAGTGATATGCGGAATAATCTGTACGGTCTTTCCGAGATAAGCGCCTTCACGCTCCTTGTTGATAACGGTATAATAAACCTTACCGGTAGTAACGTTGTTAGCCTTGGTCATGTGAACACCCAGGAAGCGCTCGTAATGCCCCAAGTCCAAGTCGGTCTCGGCTCCGTCATCGGTCACGTAGCACTCGCCATGCTCGTACGGGTTCAATGTTCCCGGGTCAATGTTGATGTACGGATCGAATTTCTGAATGGTGACTCTCAGCCCTCTGGCTTGCAGAAGTTTAGCTAATGATGCGGCAATGATTCCTTTACCAAGTGAGGAAGCCACACCTCCTGTTACGAAGACGTATTTTGTGTTCATATCTGTTTATATATCGTTAACAGGGGTACAAATTTAACCATTTTTTACAGATAAAGAAGCATTTCGGGGAAACTTTCCTCACAAAATGCTTCTTTTACGATAATATGTCCGGTCCGCAAGTTCCCTAACTTACGGAGTTCTAGTCGCGTCCGGTCATGGATTTTATAAATTCCACCTCAGCCGGTCTGTAAGGCGTGCCGTCGGGTTGGAAAATATCATGGAACCAAGGGTCCGGCTCTTCCGTATATGGAATCTTGTTGCCGTCCTTGTCCACCTTGTTCCATTCATAATGACATTGCATCGCGCCCCTGACCAGTCCGAAATCGTATGCCGCGACCTTGTCCTTTTTCAGCACCGGAAGAACGGTCTCGAACGTGCTGCCGAAAGGTCTTGCGAGATATTCCGTACAGAAAATCGGGCGGTTGAAAGTCTTCATCAGGTCCACGAACTTCTGCATCTCCTCGGCCGGCTGATAGCAATGGATGCTGAGCACGTCACAGTTTTCACAGAGGAAAGTGACCGTAGGAAAACGCGTGGTGAGGTTTCCGCTGCCACTCAACGGCCTGGTGTAGATCGGCGCTGTAAGCGGCTGTGACGGATTGACTTCCCTAGCCCATTCGAACACTTTCTTCAGCAACGGATAGGTATGGCATGCCGGCACGTTCTCGGGCTCATTGTAAAGACACCATGCGATTATACGCTTGTCATCCTTGAAATGGTCGAGCACGTCCTGTTCATATTTCTTGACCCACCCCCATTGTGACGGGTCATTGACAGTTTCTATCCCCGGAGTCTGGGCCCAGATGCCGTTATGGATGCCGGGAATCGGTGAAATTTTCTCGTCCACATAACGGTCACGTGAACCGCCGTTCGTAAAGAGTGTCACAAGGCTGCTGATGCCGTGGCTGTCAGCGATTGCGAGGAACTTTTCAATGTTCGCGAAAAACGCATCCCGGTCGGCGCTCCAGACCTTGTCATGAAGGAAGATCCGGACACTGTTGAACCCCAGGTTCTCGGCCCAGCCCAGTTCCTTGTCAATCTCTGCCGGGTCGAATGTGCTCGGCTGCCACATCTGGATCTGGTTTCCGGCATATGCCGGAACATAGTCGCAGCCCACAGGCCACTCTCTGGCGGCATACCATTCATTGGCCTTTTCTTCGGACCAACGCTGTGCGACGGGCTGCACTTCATTGCAGGAGCCGATAACCGCCGCCAGCGCAAGTATTGTCAATGCTTTTAATGATTTCATGATTAGTTGATGGTTTTGATTCCGCCTCCATAGATGTCGGAAGCTGTGACAACGTGCCCTTGATATGAACAGCCAGAGACAGTCAAAGCTGCGCCTGACTTAACGCCGGCAAAACCAGATTTAAAGTTTTCTTTCGTAAGTCCAGTAGGGAAATTGAACGAGGCCTTAGCTTTGACTTTGTTAATACTGATACTAGACGCAGCCCATCCGAGAACTGATCCCACATAGCCAATCTTTGTCGGCTTCACATAAGCATTATCAGATTCTGCAAAATTCACGTTTACGCAGGAAGCTTGATCATCAATTTTAGTAGCATAACTACCTCCCAAAATGCCACCGGCACATATTCCACCATAAAGCGAACCTAATTTAATTGTGTAGGCTGATGCAGAGCCTTTGTTTCCTCGAACCACACCACCGCCTACGAATCCGGCAATACCACCCACATAAGTCTGCCGAGCTCCGGAATTAATATCTTCCATCGGCAATCCATTGGCGGTACAGACGTCAATATTACCAGTATTCACGCAATTAACTCTGATGACAGTGTATGACTTGGCTCCGAAATCATAATAGACATCTTTCACGACAGAACATCTGCCCAAAATTCCACCGACGGCATAAGCCCCGTATGGAATTCCTTTATTAAGTTCCGTCTCCTTTTCGTAGAAAGAAATATTTCCGGAGTTAATACAAGAGTCGAAGATTGTGCAATCCTTGGTCGTGGTGCCTGTATTTACAGACGCTGCCACACCGCCGAGACAGCCTCCTTTAATATGAAAAGCGCCGGATTTCCGGATTGTAAGATTTCCGGAGTTCTTGCACCTGAAGATTTCACCTGTCGCATTGCCGGCAGTGATAATATCTGTTTTAGTAGTTTCGCATTTGCCGATAACTCCTCCCACATATATTTCCCGTCTGGCAGTAAGATTAGCCTCAACAGTAATATCTCTTTCATTTGCAAGGTCACTCACCTTACCGCTGGCCATCAGAACCACACCTGAAACAAGACAATTCACATCCACTCCGGTAACATTTACAGCACCCGTATTCGTGCACCCGGTAATCGTTCCGGAACTGTACAGCGTAATTCCACCGACTTTCACTTCAGCAGTAGGATTCTTGATTGTAATACTTCCAGTATTCCTGCAATTGATAATCTTTCCATTGTTGCTACGGCAAATGGTGGAAGCATTCGTACTATTCCCTTCAAGTGTAATATTGACACTACTCTCGCAATTGTTGATTTCTCCGCTATTGTTAAGAACGAACACGCCAGGCCACCCGTTGTTGGTATTGGCAATTCGCTCACCGGCAACCTTCAAATCCATAATTTTTCCGGTCTTGCCGACATGCAGAAACAGAGGTTCGGTTCCAGCGTGCGTAATGATGTGATTATGTCCGTAAAACACACCATCCCACTCACATTTGCTGCCATCAGCCTTTTTGTCATTGGTACGCGGCAGATTCGTCGAAGAATTAATATCCGCCATAAGATGCACGCCATACTTTCCATCTACCGTTGTCTTCCAGGCTGACCAATCACCTTTATTTACGGCAGCCACGAATCCATTCCAGTCCTCTACTGTATAAATACCGCCTTCCAGATAAGTTCCGGCAGCATTGAAGGTAATCGTCGTAGGATAGACCTTTCCCGGGCCGGCATTGAAAGCCGTCATGCTGCGCACCACCTGATATTGATTCTCCGCATTTACGATAGTCAAGGTCAATCCTTTTTTATACTCTCTGGCAGGTATTGCGATAAAGACAGGAGTTCCACTGGCTACACCAGACTCGCCGCAGGAAATGGTCGCAGACGTATTCCCTATCGCCTTGCCTTTTTCATTTTTCTGCGGTCCGAACGCGATTCCGGATTTGGAGTATGAAATAGTATATGCACCGCTGAGAGCCTCATTGTCATTGCCATTGACGCGTATGCTCTTGACCGCCGTGCCGTTGACCGCAACTTTCAGATAAGCCATGGCATGTTTGAACGCAAGACCTCCCCCGGCCTCTCCACGTGCGGTCATTATCGCAGCATTCGGGTCGAAGCCATTCTCCACATACGTCTGCGTGGAAGGAATAGTAATTTCAATAACGGTAGAGTCTTCCTTTACAGTCTTGTATGAGTCTTTAACATACAGACCCGCAGGATAAACCGCGCAATACGGAGCATCCACCACAGGAAGTGTAAATGACGCACTCTTCTTGTTATCAGGATCAATGTCAATGTTCGTGCTGGTCTCGCCATTCACCAGAATCTGATCGCCGTCAGCCCAGAATACGGAGTAAGTCTTGTCGCCGTTGTCCGAGATCAATGTCTTGGTAACATCGTCAACATCAGGATAATCCGACAGTTCGGCGCCAATCACCATTGTCCCGGCTTCATCTTCCTGCTGTTCCGGAACCTGTATTTCTCCTTCAATTTCCTTGGCGCATCCCGCGGCCGCAAGGACGATTGCCGCAGCAGTCATGAAATCAAATATTCTTTTCATTTTCAATTTCATTTAGGGTTAATATTGCCACTCGAAGAATGGTCCTTCTTCTTCCATCAAATCATCATTGGTAGACTTTCCAGGGTTTGATTGACAGAAGCCGACTTCCGGATTGAAGTCGATGACTTCCAGCTTCGGAGAATAGTATCCACCCCCCCCGAAAGAATAATTTTAGTTTCAGTGTTTTTCATGATAAAATATTTATTGTCAGTTACTTACTTATTGCATCTAACCGCCGCATAAGAAATGCATGCGCGCTTCACATTCTGGATTTTGGCGCCATCATAGGATATCGGAATCTGTGCATCATAACCCGACACATCCTTTGCCGGCATCAGACGCACATAGACATTGTCCTTTCCGAAAAGGTCCGCGGAAACCGGCAGAGTGAACGACATGTTCTTCGCGCCCGGGCAATGATATTGCCGGTATGACCCGTTCTTAGGATAGTCCGGCACCGAATATGTCCACTCGTTCCCGACAGATGTATATTGTACGATATCCCCGGTGTAGGAATCGGCCTTCAGTGTCTCCCAATTCTCGCCGTCAGACGAATATTTCAGCCACCAGTAGCGCGGCGCTCCCACATCCATTCCCACGGTATTGAACGCTGCAATCTGTACGGACAGCGGTGCATTGGCAATGCTCAGGTCCGCAGTCGAGAACTGTATCTGCCAATAATACTCTTCCAGTTTAGGGTCCGCATGGTTCCCCGAGCACCAGTAGGCGCCCATCCACGCAGGGCCTTTCGACTGAGGGACAATGCCCGATGCAGAACCTGAAAGAGGTCCGAGCGAGCTCCAGTCCTGACTTGGAGAAATCGCCCTCAGTTCAGGGGTCGAATATGTAAAGCCAGGCTTTTCTTTCACATCGGCGAAACTGGTCCATTCACAAAGAATCTTCGTAAACGGTTCACCATCAAGAGCAATGTCGCTGCGGTGCTGCGGGCGGATCTGGTATCTGCCTATATTGCCGAGTCCCGTCACATAGTCCGCAAGCCGAGAATCCATGGCAGCCGTGGCGCTGTCCCACTCGTAATTGTCGCAAGTTTCATTGACAATAATACCGGTGACGGTTCCGCTTCCCCATGGAAGGGCCATGCCGTCACGAGCCCATGCGGCCGTCGTGTTCGTAAGGAGATAGATGGTATTGCCATGCTTGTCCAGCAACGGCATCGGATATTTGTTGATGATGCTGGAGCGGGTATTGTCAATCGGGACGAAAGCACCCTTCGCAATAGGAATCGAACAGTCGGTGAGCGTAAGAATCGTGTTTATATCGCTGTCGCACAGTTCATTGACAGACTTCGTACGCAGAACGACATCAGCGGAAGTCCCGGCTGCCGAAGACACGATATCATAAGCTTTCAGGCCGGAAACCGTATAACATTCCGGATCAATGCCGGCGGTAAGTTTACGTCCCTTCAATGAAATCGTAGCAAGGTCGTAGCGGTCCAATGACATGGCATCCGCCGATTCGAAAACCAGTTTCACGCCATAATACTCACCTTCCTCACTGCTCTGGAGATACACTGTCCTTGATGAAAGCGTCAAGTCCTGGATGATTACCGACATGTTCTCATTCGGAGCGGCATTTCCTTCAGAATCATCACTTATCACCCTACCGGTAAGGGCATAAGGCTTCTGGATAACACCCTGAGGGTCAATGTCTCCGTTCTCAAGACTGAGCGAACGCAGCCCCGCGACGGTGAGAGGTATGGTTTCCACCTCTCCGCGGACTCCCTGCGTGACATAGAGCCTGGCGGCAAGCTGACGTCCGACATTGTCCTTGGCGGAGAATTCTATTATTGCTGTCCTCGGAGAGTCTCCAAGGTTTTCCCTCACGGCAAAATTGAAAGTGCCGTCAGCATTCACGTCCGCAAGAGGTTCCTCGATCCAGTCTCCCCCGTCAGGATAAATCACGTTTCCGCTGATTTCATCTGCTGGGATGATGGTTTCGAATATGGCAGTCTGCGCTCCGCTTTCAAACGGAACAGTCACATTCTTTTCCTTGAAATGGAAAGTCGCGTCTTCAGCACCGCTCTGGATAAGAGTAAGTTGCAGCTTACGGTGCCCGCTGGTCAGTAGCACGTCCGCCTTGCGCTCACGGCCAATGTTTTCTCCGAAAGCAATGCAGAGGTCGGCATCGCCTGTCCAGCTGGATTCCGACAGGCTCGCCCACTCCGCTCCTTCAGTAACTTCGGCACATACTTCACCGGAAGCAATGATGCTGAATATGGCTTCTCCCCCGGCGGCATCCACGACTGCTTCATTCCTGGCACAGCCAAGTTCGGTCACCTCGGAGAACTCCGGCTTGCGCTCACATGATGCTAGTACGGCCAAAGCGGCCAGTATTGACATTGATTTATATAATAATTGTTTCATTGCATTGACATTTAATATTACTCGCCGTATTCCTTGTTGGTGAGCACCCCGCCGGATGCTGCGACCTGGTCTGCCGGTATCGGCCAATAGCGGTTGCACGGGCGGACATTCTGGCTGATGAGCGAGCCGGTGTTGTATTGTCTGGTGCGTTCATACCAGATGCCCCAGCGCACAAGGTCGAACTTGCGGTTGTACTCGCCCAGAAGCTCCTTTGCACACTCGCGACGGATTTCTTCCATAAGGAGGTCAGCATTGCCGCCGACATCCGCAAGACTGAGGTCAGACAGGCCCGCACGGCTGCGTACCATATTGAGATAATGCAGGGACGATGCGACGTCGCCTTTCATCAGATTCGCTTCCGCAAGTCCAAGGACAGCGCCGGCATAACGGAAAATCTTGTAATTGTTCGCGTCGCGGGTGCTTCTCATGTCCGGACACCAGAATTTGTTGCCAAGCCATGGAGTGCTGGACTGGTTCATCCTGGACCATGTCCCGTCGGCATTCTTGGACCCGAAGAACATGACCTGCTTTTCTCCGGTCCTTCCGGCATCGTCCGGGTCATAGCCAAGCCACCTCCAAGCAAGGTTTCCGGACCCTCCGCGGGCGGTCTTGGACCAATTCGAATACTCTCCCGACCTGAGGTCATCTGAAAGGAACGGAAGCAGATTCTGGCAAAGGAACGGCGTAGGACGCACTGACGTGTAGGTCATCGCATGGGAACCAAGTTCCGGAATACCGATTCCATAGTAGATGTCGGAGATGATATCCTCCTGCGCAAACTCGTCACTGACAATGTTTTGAGCACGCAAAGGAGTGGTCCAGCTAGCCAGCGTACCGACAATCTGGAGACCGTTGGCCTCATAGATGTTCGGAACTTCCCATATTGATTCTCGGCTGTATTTCACGCTGAAAGGCACATCGGAGAGAGGATACTGCGAGAGGTCGCCATAAATGGTTTCCAGTTGTCCGAAGAATTCCAATGCTCCGTCCCAATCCTTGTTCCATAGGCAGAGTCTGCCGCCGAGCATAAGGCCCAATGCACGGCCGACACGGTAATCGGTGCCGGAATCGTATGTCCTGCGTGCAGGCATGGCGGAAAGATTCTTTCGGAGTTCCTCAATGCAGAAACTACGGATTTCCGTGGCGGACATCCTCGGAAGCTTCACTATTTTCGTCCTGTTTTCTTCCGTGACACGTTCCGTATAGAAAGGCACGTCACCGAATGTGGAAGTCAGGATATACCAGTAGAATGAACGGAGGACTGCGGCTTCCGCATAGAGAGGAGCGGCCTCGTTTTCATTGATATAGCCTTCGGAAACTGCCCTGTCCGTGTAAAATATCATACTGTTGGTACGGGACACGCCCTGATAGCCGCGCTGCCATACAAGCGAAGCGGCACCTGGACGGGCCGGGGCGATATCACAGACCGCATCTATCTGATTGTCAATGTTCAGATACATCAGGTCGGTAGCGCATTCGCACATTTCCCAGAAGCCCATATTGGTATAGATAAGCTTCAGCGGAGAATAGCAGGCATTGAGTCCTGTCTTGATCTGTTCCACACTGCGGTAATATTTGTCACCTTCAGTGTAGGACGTAATCTTTTCCTTCAGCGAACATGACATTGCGCCGAAGATCAGCAAAGCTATTGCAATTGTCTTTTTCATATTCTAGAAGTTCATCTGAAGATTAATCACGAATGTTCTCGGGCGAGGAAATGCGCCATCATCGATACGACGTGTCACGGAACTGGTGGAGACATCAGGATCGAATCCGTTATAGCGCTTCCAAAGAAGCAGGTTCTCGCCGCTCGCGCCCACGACGATGCTCTTGCACCAGTTCTTGGCAATGTTGAAGCGGTAGCTCAATGACACCTCTTTCAATCTCACATAAGACGCATCATATATCATGCGGTCGCTGGCATTGTAATCCTCCTTGCCGGCACGAGGGATATCGGAGTCCGGGTTCAGTTCCGGGTCCCACGAATTAAGCATGAAGCGGTACTTGTTGTATGCCCTGGAGCCGCTTCCTGCAAGGATTTCACTGATATTGTATATCTTTCCCCCAAGTGACCAGGTGGCAAAAATCTTCAATGAAAGATTGCCGATGGTGAAATTGTTCTGCAAGCCGCCATAGAGGACCGGATCAGAATTGCCCTGGTAGACAAGGTCGTTCTGGTCGAGCAGTCCGTCATTGTTCTGGTCCACGAAACGGCTGATTCCCAGCTGGGAAGAACCGGAACTGACGTATGTCTTGGTGATTTTGTTCCTTTCAATCTCATCCTTGCTGTGCCATACGCCGGCATATTGATATCCCCAGAGGGAATTCAAAGGATATCCGGCACGGTAGCCGTACAGAGGCTGCGTGGTATTGCGGAAATTCACATAGGTCGGCACGAGACGGTCCTCTCCTGCATCAATCACGCGCTGGTCATTGTGCGAAACGGTAAGCATCGTGCTCCAGGAGAATTTTTTCGAGACGATGTTGCGGGTCGTGAGAGTTGCTTCAATGCCTCTGTTGCGGGTGCTTCCCATATTGGTGAAATAGGTGTCATATCCCGTGGACTGGTTAGTCTTCATCGCCAGAAGAAGGTCGGAAGTATTTGACTGATAAGCATCTACTTCGAGATTCACCCTTTCGCCGAAAGCTACGAAATTGAGACCGACATTGTATGAGTCCGTCGTTTCCCATGTAAGGTTTCCGTTGCTCAAACGGGTGTCGTAGTATGCGATCGGGCGGTAATCCCCCAGCATCCAGACGCCCTTGTCGGAGGTCAGAGTCGATTGGGACATATAGGTGCCGATGGCATCATTGCCGCTCCGTCCGATACTTGCACGGAGCGAAAGGTCGTCCAGCCAGGACACGCCTGCCAGGAAATTTTCCCTGCTGATGTTCCATCTCACGGCTGCGGCCGGGAACACTCCCCACTTGCGGTTAGCGGCGAAGTTCGAAGCCCCGTCGGCACGCATTGTCAATGTCAGGTAGTATTTCTTCAGGTAGTCGTAGTTCACTCTGGCGAGGAAAGACATTGAAGTCTTTATGTTCTCGTAGCTGCGGTTCGTGGTGCAACGTTCATCCAGAAGGCCGCCGAGATTCTTGTAGGTGACATTGTCATCCATATAGCCTTCGCCATTGAACCAATTGTAATTCAGGTTCATACGTTCTGCCGTAAAGCCTGCAAGCAGGTTCAGGGTGTGACGGCGGGCGAATGTACGGTCGTATGTAAATGTATTCTCGCTGAGGAGGACTTGACGGTCCTGGCGTATCGCCGTCGCCGTTCCTCCGGTAAGGTTACGCTGTGCCACCGGAAGGGTTGAAGGCGCGTAACGCAATGATTGATAAGCATCTGTAGTAAAAGAGAACTTGCTTACGAATGAAGCGAAACGGCTGAATATGAGACGCACCCACGGCAGGAGGTTCAGATTCGTCTGCTTGACATCATAGCTGATTTGCTTGGCGCTGATATATGGATTGTTGAACGGTGCTCCGCCTGAAGCGTATTCCGAACCGAAAGTATTCCATGTATCATTGATGCCGAGCAGCGGGCTGAGATATATGGCAGCCGTACTGCTGGTTCCGGTTATGGAGGCGTTGGACTTGTCCGTATGGCGCTCTGCATAATACAGACGGGCACCGGCACGCATCCATTTGAGAGGCTGCGTCTCCACGCTCACCCTGCCGCTGATACGCTTGAATCCGGATCCGATCACGACACCTTTCTCGTCATGATATCCGAAAGAAGCTGATGCCCTGGTAACATTGGTACCGCCTTGTGCCGAGAATGAATAATCCTGATACACACCGGTTTGCGATAGAGCATCAATCCAGTCCGTTCCTTTTCCCTTGCCGAGGACCTCGTCTTGCGGAAAATAGAAATTACGGGACGGATCTTCTTTTCCGCCGATGTATTCGGAAATGTAGTGCGTCATGTTGCAGTACTGCGCAAATTCCGACGCATCCATCAAATCGAGCGATCCGGCTATCTTGGATATACCGGCAGCCGCCTTGAAATTGGCCGTGAAGTTGCGGGATGTCTCTCGCTCCGTCGTGATGAGGATAACGCCATTGGCACCTCGGGAACCATACAGGGAAGTGGAAGACACGTCTTTCAGGACGGAAATGCTCTTGATGTCTGCCGGATTTATCTCATTGAGGTCAGAAACCGCGTCGATTACGCCGTCCACTACAATCAGCGGCGCATTGCCCGCACTGATGGACCTAGCTCCACGGATCTGGATGGACGCTTCCGCACCGGGTTCTCCCGTCGATGACATCATGTCCATACCCGCCACACGTCCCTGAAGGGCCGAGCTGACCGAGGCTGCAGGAATATCGTTCAATGATTTCATGTCCACTACGGAAACAGCGCCCGTAAGGTCGGACTTCTTGGCGGTTCCGTAGGCGATGACCACAACGTCGTCCAGCTTTGCGGCATCGGATTTCATGACCACGTCGATTTTCACCCTTCCGTTCACCTGTTCGAGTTTGGATTCGAAGCCGAGGCAACTGAATTCCAGGAAGCCGTTCTTGGATACGGTGATTTCATATTTTCCGTCCGTATCGGTCGCCGTTCCCTTGGTTTTCGACTGTTTGTCAAGCACATATACACCCGGCATAGGATTGCCTTCGCTATCCTTCACCGTTCCGCTGACCTTGATGCTCTGCGCAAATGACATTGTGGCAGAGAGGAACAGCAGGAGAGTAAATATGAGTATTCTTTTCATATATGCGTACGTTTATAAATCTATCTGATTGTCGGTTTGTTTCCTGTAGCATAGATTTCGCCTGAGCATTTGTCCACGGCTTCCGCAGGCAATGCCGCCGTAGATTTGCAGTTCGAGAGCACAGGGACAGGCGTGACTTTCAGGATATGGGCGACTATACCGCCGACCGCTCCGATTTTCGCATTGACAGGAGCCAATGTGTTTTTCGTCATCCCGAATGAACCGGCGTTGGTACAATCCGTTATTTCCGCAAATGCGGTTCCGCCGAGTATTCCGCCGGCAAGCGCACATGGTTTCGATATTCCTCCGGCAAGAACGGCTCCGGTATTGGTACATCCTGAAATCTTGGCAGGGTCTTCCTTAAGGCCGACGACGATTCCGGCAATGCCGCCCACATATAATTGTCTCGCGCCTGACATGGCAGCGGATGCGCCACTGGCAATGTTGCTGCAGGCATCGACTGTGCCGGAATTGGTGCAGCCCGTGATTTCCGTATAAAAACCGGCAGTTGGCGTAGGACTGACGAACATTACGTCGGCATTTCCGGACAACGGAGCTATACGTCCTACAATTCCTCCCACGGCATAGGCTCCCTGCGCTCCTGATTTCTGCAACTCATTCTCCCACAATGTAATCTTACCTTCATTGGAACAATTCTTCAACTTCACGAAAACGTCCTTGGTTCCGCCGTATGCTGATGCCAATATTCCTCCTACGGCACATTTATGGAGGCCGGAAGCGGCAACGGCATTTTTCAGAATTGTGATGTTGCCGGTATTCTTGCAATCCTCGAAGGTGCCGAGCTTGCTTTCCGCATCAGGTCTGAACGCAAGGCCACCGCCGATCAACTCATGATTCCCGGTGAAAGGCAGGTTGATTTCGAAATCCGCACTGTTCGTGCATGACCGCATAGTGCCGGCATTGGCTTCCACAAGACCGCAGAAATGGAAATTCGCATCCACCGTCACGGTGAGTTTCGACTTGCTTTCGCAGTTTTCAATGGTTCCAAGATTGGTTCCGGCAAGGACTGCACATGAATTATCTCCGGGTTCATTGCGCAATCCGTCCAGTTTAAGATTTTTAACGACAGCGCCTTCGGCAATTTTCTTGAACAATGGTTTATGGATTGCATTGCGGGTAATCGTGTAACCACCGCCATTGAACACACCATTCCAGGATTCAATCTGCGTGAGATCTCCGGCATTGACGATATTCGAGGCAACATTGACCTCGCCCGTCTCAGGATCCACCCAGTCGGAATAATCGCCGGCATTGACGGCATCGGCGAAAGTGTTCCAGGATTCCGGGTCGGTGATGATCAGCGCTCCGGCAGGCACGAAAGTCTGCTTTCCCCAATCGACGACCACGCCGGCAGGAATGCGGGTGTTTTCCCTTATTTCGATGACCATCTGACGGTTGTAGCTGTCGGTGAGCGTGATGTTGAATCCGTCCTGATATTCGCCGGCAGGCACACAGAAATTCAGTTCCGCAGCCTCCTTACTGCCAGTTGAGAAACCGGCATCAGGCACAGAAATTTCGATTTTATTGTTGCCCTCAATGGCAGAAAGTGCGCCAGTCGCAAGGTTCAGCCCGAATTTGCCGGAAATCGGAGCCGACAGACTGTTCAGGACAATGCCGGCAATCTTATTCTTTCCGAAATCCATGGCAATGCGTACCACGCCACAGAGGTTTTTCAGTTCAAATTCCTTGTCGGAAGATTGTCCATATAGGACGGCGGCGCCGTTGCTGAATGATCCCGGTATCCATTTCTGGATGGTCTGGAGCGTTATCTCAGCTTTTTCAGAATCCATGGCATCACATATCCAGCTCGGATAAACGACTCCGTATGGAGCATTGACGCCATCGACATTGAATGTCGCCTTTACGGTCTTGGCTCCGATTTCATGGAGAGGTTCAGAACGTTTTCCGTTTACGGCAATTCGGTCGCCTTCACACCAATATACAGGATAGGCATCCCCGTTCAACTCTCCTAGGACAGTCTTGGATGCGATTCCGGAGCTCAGGGACAGGCTGACATTCTCATCCGGAACGGGCTCGGGTTCTGTCCCGCCAGATGTTTCCGTCTTCCCGCAATTCACAGATGCCAGCGGCAAAGCTACGATTGCGAGTAATGTCAAAAGTTTCGTTTTCATTTTTATTCGTTGATTATCAGTCTTTTAATATTCAATCTTTTTCTTTGTCCGGAGGTCCGGCAACAGATGCTGCACTTCCGCGGATTTGTTCGGCATAAGCAGTAGGTGTCTTTCCGAACATCTCACGGAAGCATTTCGCAAAATATGAGACGTTGGAAAATCCGACTGTGTAGCAGATTTCAGAGATATTGTTCCCTTGCGGGTCCCGAAGCATTTCCGCAGCCACGGCAAGCCGCAGATTTCGGACATAGTTGTTAGGTGAAGTTTCCAGCAGACGCCTTATCCGCCTGACCAGAGTGGATGGGCTGACCGCCATTTTATCAGCTATTATCTCATTGGACAACAATGGATTGGAAAGATTTTCCCTGACAATGCCGTCGAACTCTGACAGGAAAGTCTGATCTTTCTTCGGAAGTCCTACGATCTGTGATACGGTATTGATCTTTTCCCGGAAGACTTCCTCTTCCCTGGTCCGACGGTATTCCTCTTCCAGTTGACGGTGTTTGCGTTCCGCTTTTTTGTGCATTACCACGAATACCGCTGCATAGATCATCAGTATGAACAACAGAAACAGCGTGATGCCCAAAGTCGATGCCCAGAAAGGCGGTTTCACAACGATTACCAACGGATAATGCGCTTCGTGCCATTCTGAAGATGATGCTGAAGACCTGATTTCCAGAGTATAAGTTCCGGCCGGCACGTTATACCATGAGGCATTGCGCGAAACCGAAATATCCCTCCAAGCCTTGTCATAGCCTTTAAGCCGACATTGAATCCAAAAAGAAGATTCCGACAGCATGTCGGGAGAAGAGAAATCGAAAATGAAGGAACTCTGGTCGTTCCGGAGCCTGATCCTCTCCACAAGGTCAATGTTTTCATCGCCGGTCACCATCTGATTTCCTGCACGCATCCCGGTAATCACAATTCTCGGATAACCGCCGGAGCGCATTTTGGTCGGAGAATAGCAGATGAACCCATTGTCAGATCCGGCGCAGAGTTTCCCTGAGGCAAGACGTAAAGTACTGTTGGTCAATTTGGTATCCAAAAGGCCTTCGACATCTGTATACAGTCTCATGCCGGAATTTTCAGGATCGAATTGTATCAATCCCTTGTCGGTGGACAGCCACAACGAACCGCTTCTGTCTTCGGAACAACAGAAAAACACATTCGATGGCATTGACGGGAATCCTGACTGGTCATAAGTAGTGAATTTGGCGGTTCCGGTATCATATAAGGAAAAGCCATGGCTGAATCCGACTGCCCAGACACGACCTTTCTTGTCGATATGTACGGAAGTGATTTTATTGCTCGGCAGACCTGAGCCGTCGTCTTGGGTAAAATGAAGCATTTCACCGTCTGATGGATTCCAGCGATATAGACCGGAAGCAAATGTTGAAAGCCACATATTGCCTTCGGCATCTTCGGCTATCGAGGTAACGAACACGCCGTCAATGGATTTCACGTCCTCAAAACAATCTTTTTCTCTATTGTATCTGGAGAGTCCAAGTGTAGTACCTGCATAAATATCGCCTTTCTTCGTCTTGTAAACCAGATAAACCTTCTGGTCCTTACGTCCGCTGTCCCGCATTATACCGCCATAAGGTTTCAATGCAAGGAGAGCAGACCGTCCTCGGTATTCCAGGTATCTTTACACGTTCAACCCTCGCATTTACCGGATTCCACAGCAGAAATCCGGCTTGCTCGGTAGACACCCAAACCTTGGTCGGCGATTCTTCGCAGAAACCGCTGACAATGCACCCTTCCAGAGATGTACCGGAAGCAGTGTAGTGTTTCTCGAAATTCGTCTGCGCGATTCCGGACCAGTTGACGCCGCTGTCTTTCGTGCCGAGCCATACCCCTTCATTGTTGTCCACGAACGAGCATGTGACGTAACTGCTTGACAATGAAAAACGGTCGTCGGGATTATATTCAATGTGCCTTGAGCCTGTCCCGTGCAAATCGTATCTCCATACGCCTGCGGATGTGGAAAGCCAGATCCATCTTTCTCTTTCGAAGAAAGCATCCAGAAGCGTCACGCCGGCAGGAAGATGGAACAAACCGCGGATGGAACCGGATATGGGGTCTATTTCACTGATTCCCTTGACCGTGCTTGCCACATAAATCTGCCCGTCGGCTCCTTCGAAAATGCCTTCGACATCATCGGAATCGAACCATCCGCCATCCTTGAACGGTTCCAGGTCATTGGCATTGTCAAATCCTGAAGCAGAGTGATAAAGCGGTGAATGATAGCGCGAGAGCCATATTCCGCTGTTCTTGGAACAGAGAATCCTGCGGAAGCCGGAAATTTCCAAGGTGTCGTAACCGATATGGTGCAAATGGGAATATTTCGTGTTGTAGCAGAACAAGCCCTGCCCCTTTACAATCATCCAGATATGACCGTTCTTGTCGGTGGTTATGCTCCGGATCTCGCCCCGTATGGATTCGCCGTCGTCAGCCTTCAGGAGAATAGGTTCGAACTTGTCACGGATATAGTTGTAGCGGCAGACACCGTTGTCGGTTCCTATCCAGATATTGCCGTCCCTGTCCTCTACCAGACAGCGGACATAGTCTGTTTCAAGTCCCAGTTTATCAGTGAAGAAGACATCGAATTTCCTGCCGTCATAGCGGTTCAGTCCATGACTGGTCCCGACCCAGACAAATCCACGGGAATCCTGCATGATGCTGCTTACGCCATCGAATGACAGCCCGCTGTCGGCGGTCGTCAAATGTGTAAACTTATATTGGCTCACAGCAGCCTGCGCCGTGCCGTGTAGCCCGACCGCAAGCAGCAATGAAACTGCAATATTCCTTATTATATTTCGTTCTCTCATAACCGGGAAATGAGATTTTATTTAAAATCGAACACTTTGTTGGTGATACGTCCTCTTACGACATAGAGATATCCAGTATCGCCCTCATGATCCCTTCCACCTGAACCATATACAGCAAGAATTTCATCGCCTCCAAGCGGACAAAGCGAATTCCATTTCGCACAGGCCTTGGTCTGGTCTATTGCAAACGGTCTGGAAACTCCTCGCATCGTACTGAATTTATTCTTGACGAATTCTGATTTCGGGCATATCTGGACTTCCATCGCCGTATGCTTATATCGTTCCTCATGAGTACTTTGCGGTGCGCCGTCCGTCGTCTGATATGACATTGCGAAATAATTGTCCGTCTGTATCAGATACGGGGCTCCGGAATAGATCTCAGTACTCTTGAGCGGCTTCTGGAAAGGGTCGAACCTGTAAATGCTCGGCGCGCCGACCTGACGGCTCCAATTATCTGCTACAGAGTTATATACGATCTGCGGAAAGAATTGGTTATTTCCTTCAATGGCCTCGATTGCAACATATATATTGCCGTTGTAAACAGTAGCCGTAGGCATTCCGTCGCGTTTCGTAAACGTATAACATACAACCCGTTTTTCTCCCCAGGTGTCGCCCCCGTCTTTCGATTCGATGACGGAAATATTCTGATCGGTAATCTTATCGCCCGCATAAGGAGTTTCATCTGCGAAATAGACCTGTACGGTACCGTCAGGAAGTTCCAGCACGAAAGGCTCATAGCATCCGGAAACATTGTTCGAGGAGTAGAGTCTCTTCAGGCCGCTCCAGGTAGCGCCATTGTCATCGGAAGCGCTGATGGAGATATGGAAAGGATAGACAGTCTTGTCTTTATTGGCGACCTTGGTATCTTTGACTCTTTCATTCACAGCATAAATTATACGTCCAGGATGATGGGGATTGCTGGCACTGAGCTGTGCAAATTCCGGATTGTCCATCCTGTGTGACAGACTGTCTTTCTTATAGGCAGGAACGACAATCTTCGCCCCGGTCCATGTGGCGCCGTCATCATTGCTGAAACGGGCATAGCCATGCCAAGTATTTGAGTAGCATATCATCAATCTGCCGTCATTCAGACGGTGCGCACGACCGTAAGCACTGCACCAACCAGAAACAAGGACAGGTTTATCCCAAGTGATGCCGAGAATGTTGCCATCGACTTCCTCAATGTCTGAAGTAGTATTTTCAAGCGCGGTGAATGTCAATTCAGGTGCGTTGGTGATCACGCCGGCTTTAAGCTCCACTTGTGTGCTTGTAGTCGCCTTCAGGAATGTTCCTTTGGCATCAGAAAACATTATGCTGAAGCCTTTCGTGAATGTTTGAGGCGGAATGGCAATGCAGAAGTCGTCAAGAGAGGTTTCGTTTCCTGCAGGTTTCAAAGTTATCGTCTTCACGCCGTCTCCGGAGACATTGCCAAGAACAGGATTGCCGGCATTGACATTGAATGAAAATTGTCCTGCGACGTATTCGGAGGCATTGCCCCTGAATACGGCTTTGGTCGCCTGGCGGCTGGTACCTGACGGGGATTTCACTTTGATTCGGAGGTACGCGCATAATTGGCGGAAATGCAGACCGGTTGATTCGCTTTGCGCGGCCATTATTGCAGTAGCTGGATCAAAGTTTCCGGCTGCGGGCATTTGCTCCGATTTTATTGTGATCAGGTCAGAATTCAGTGCATCTGCCGGATATATGGCGGTATATGGAGGGGGCAATGTTTTCCCCATCGTGAAGGTGGCAGTGTTCGAGCCGGCGGCCTCAGCAGTGAGCGGTTTTGACACGACGCCATTGACGATTATGCAGTCGCCTTCCGACCAGATGACAGGATATTTCCCGTCTGTCTTTTCTCCAAGAGCAGTCCTGGTCGCAGTTCCATCAGAAACTGCAGTAAAGACGGTTTCGTTTTCCAGCTCGGGCGCGGATTCCGTGCATGCCGCCATTGACAGCATTGCTGCGGAAATCATCAGGTATGTGGTTATTCTGCGTGTCATTTTATAGTTCGTCTAGGGGTCCGAAGTTAGGTTCGTCAGCGGGCTCGGAGATTAATTCACTTCATTATAATCTTACCTTTCCTTATGTATATATTACCACTTAATTGAGTGATTGCCAATATATTGTCATCACCAAGATCACAGAGTGAGTTCCAAAGTCCATTGTCCTGGGTCTGATCGATTTCAAATGGACGGATGCGCTCCCTCATCGTCAGGAATTCATGGCCTGTCATTTCATCAATGCGACAAACAGCCATTTCCATCACGGCGTTCTTCGTGGTCGGTTCCAATGCACCTTCAGATGACTGGTAGCAGAGCACGAAATAATTGTCAGTGTGAATGATGTAAGGGGCGCCCGCATAAACGAATGCACTTTCCATAGAGGTCTTGAAAGGGTCGAACCGGTTCAATGACGATCCATATACAGGTGTTTTCCAATTGTCTGATATCCTGGTACATACAATCTGCGGATGGAATTTGACATTCTGTCCGTTGGCTTCGATTGCCACGTAAATCCAATCGCCATGAATCATTGCCACAGGCATGCCGTCACGGTATTTTTCATTGTAGCAGACCATCCTGGCATGTCCCCAGGTATCGCCGCCGTCTTTGGATTCGATGACGGAAATGTTCTGATATGTCAATCTCCTTTCATAATAAGGCGTCTCATCAGCGAAATAAATCTGCACGGTGCCGTCCGGAAGTTCGAGGACGCATGGTTCGTAACAACCGCGGAGGACATCCCTGTCCCAAATCTTGGATTTGTAGACATCACGGATGCCGCTCCACGTCTTGCACATGTCATCAGATGTGGAAATCGCTATCGTATAAGGCGTTTGTGAACTTTTATTGTCAGAAGGCCTGATGTTCGCAGCATAGATGATCCTTCCCGGATGGTAAGGATTCTTGTCGCTGAGCTGCGCAAATTCCGTATTGGAAACATTGACCTGAACCGGAGCGATATAGCTGTTGTAGGCCATGGCAGTCTGTGCCTCCGACCATGTGCTGCAACCGTCCTTGCTGATCTTGAAGCAGCCGCTTCCTCCGCGGGAATAGACAGCCATGTAGCTTCCGTCATTAAGTCGGTGCACGCGCGCATACCCGCCCGGTGCAAGCAGCTTGGCATCTTCCCATTCTACCATGATTTCTCCATGAGATGTCTTTCTGGGAGCAGGTGTACAACCTGGCTCGACAGCAGAAACGCCCAAAAGTCCGGCCAATGAAAACAAAAGGACCAAAAATCCAAATAATCGGTTACTCATCTTAGCTTTTCGTTAAAAACCATACGCAAAGATATGTAAACGATATTTTTTGCATGAAAATTTTTGACACAAAATATGCAAATTTTGAATCAATTTGCGATAACCTTTCTATTGACTTAGAAGTTCAGCCCCATTCCGACAACCAATGATCTTGGAAGCGATGGACCATAGATATAACCCGAGTCACGTAACTCCCCTTGGTCAAAATCTTTCTGATAGGCATTGAAAATATTCTTGACTCCGGCATGGAGATTCAGGCGACAAATTTTCATTATGTTGAATTCGTAACTGATTTTGCAGCTCATGTCCCAGAATGACGGAGTCTTGACGGCGACATCGACATCAGTTCCGCTTCCTTTAAGGTGTTGGGCAAGCATTGGTCCCGTATAGGTCCCGGACAAATCAATGTCGAAATTCTTGAATGGAGAATAGCACGCCACCATGTAGCCGTAGACGTTCGGGGAACGGAAAAGGTCACGGACCGGAGCGACCGCCTCGTCATCACTCCACGCCTGGGCCTCGTCATAACGGCTTCGCTGTATTGTCAGACCGGCCTGCAGGCTGAACGCCGTCGATATTGCCAGCTTTCCTTCCAACGTGCAGCCATAAACCTTGGCTCCGGATCCGTTGTAACGCTCCATGATGTTGCTGTTTCCATCGTCGGCCTTGTCACCCGTCGGCCTGAGGGAGTATGTATCTTTCAAGATAGTGTAGAATCCTTCCGCCATAAGGTTGATGGAAACATTATTGAATGTATGATACCAGTCCGCCGATGCACTGAACGAGTGGGACTTCTCTTCCCTGAGATTGTCGGCGAGCTTGATACGTATGCGTTTTCCGCCGGCAACAGCGATATGCAGGTCTTCGTCAAATGCCTGCGGTGCACGGAATCCTTTGGCATAAATGGCGCGGAAACTCAGGTCACGGAACGGACTGTAGCGGATATTGACCCTAGGGGAGAAAATCGGTCTCCGGATGAGGTCGTGTTTGTCAATGCGGACACCCCCAAGAAGCCCCCAATGTTCGTTTTTCCACTCGTTCTGGAAGTAAGAGCCGATGATATTTATCTTCTGAGCCGTTTTATAACCATATCCGAGCGATTTATCTTTCATGTCATCGAAGTTGTATTCCAGACCGGCTGTAAGTTGGGACGGCATGAACAGCAGGCGATTGAACTTGTACGAATACTGTACTCCCCCGACTGCAGTCAAGTCCGTGGTCCTTCCGTATGCCTTCGGGTCCATCCCGGAGCCATAGTAGCTGTTCCTGCTGATATGCTGGGCGGAAACATATGCATTCCAAGTATGTTTGCCATCTTGGCTCTGGCCTTCATAACTGAGTGAACCGCTGTTGTTTATGTGTTCGGTCTGTTCAGCTATCAATGCTTCGTGTGCAGGTCGGTCCAGCTGGTTTCCACCGCGTCGGAACTCTTTGACACCATGATATTCGAACTTCAATTTCGAGAAAGGATTCAGCCTCAGGTGTCCCCGTGTACCGATAGTTATCGTATTAAGTGCAGGTATCTCCGTAAACCCGTCGCCGTCAGCATCATAGCCATCCCTTGAGCGTCTCTGCCCGAATACGGACAGTCCGCCTCTGCCATCATCTGTGACCATTGACGCATTGACGCTGGTGTTGTTGTCAAGAGCCCCGCTCATACCTATAGACGTGAGTTCATGGCTGATTCCTGCGCCGGATCTCATTGCCTCTTTGGTGATTATGTTGATTGTTCCTCCGATTGCGGACGCGCCGAACAAGGCTGATCCGCCGCCGCGCACCACTTCCACACGGTCAATCATTGACGCAGGTATCTGCTCCAGTCCGTATACGCCTGCCAATGCCGAGAATATTGGTCTGGAGTCAATGAGAATTTGCGAGTAATGCCCGTCAAGCCCGTTGATTCTCGCCTGAGTGAACCCGCAGTTCTGGCAGTCGTTTTCAATTCGTACTCCCGGCTGGAACGTGAGGCCTTCCGCCAATGTCGGTGAGGAAGTGCTGGCAAAAATACGGCTGTCAATGACATTGACCAATGCCGGGGCCATCTTCCTCGACGTGCGGTTTCTGGTGGCGCTCACCACCACTCCGTCCAAAGAGAGTGATTCCGGCTCAAGGCTGAAATTCACTTCATAGGTTTTTCCTGCTTCAATATCCATTGAAACTGCAGAGTCTTTGTATCCTACGAAAGAGGCTATTATATCGTGCTTGCCAAGAGGCAGGTTTCTGATGACATAGTGTCCGGATGATGAAGTCTGGATGCCGATTTGTGTGCCGCCTACCATCACCATCACATAAGGGAGATGCTCCCCTGTCTTGGAGTCGATAATGTGACCGGATATGCTGGCATCCGACAGTTTGTTCTGAGCATGTGCCAGTACGCTGAAACACATGGCGATTGCAGCCACTGCCAGCGTGGCCGAAAAATGTATTTTTTTCATTTATAAGTGTCGTTATTTTAGCTCAAGTAACACAAGTTTCGCAAGTCGTCAAGCTTGCTGAATTTTAGTAATAACTTGGTAATCCTTGTGCGAATTTGAGGGTTGTCTCTCGTTCGAAAGACATCAATATTTACTGCATGACCTGGAAACTGGTCTGCATGAATAAGGAAAGGTATGGAGTTATAACGACACCGGCGGAGCCCTCAGTCCGAGGACATGATGGAATAAAGACCGGATGACTTCAGGAAGTTCCGGTATCAGCAGTACCGAGAAATCCCGACTTTCTGCAGGAACGATTTCAGCCTGCCCGCTGTCCAGATAAACATTGGCAGATATGATTTGCAAAATCTGGAGTTCAGAGTCGCTGTGACTGTGCGGTTTGCCACTCCAGGGATGAGAATGCACGATACGTCCCTCAGGACCCTCATGAACGTGGGTAAAGAGGTTTGTTGATGCAAAAAAGAATGCAAACAACACAAGCGCCAACGCGCTCTTGATTTTGAGGTGACGTGTCATTTCACCGGCAAAGATAATACACTATCCGCAAACTGGAAAATCCCGCGCCCCAGATATTTGTATCGGGGATTACTCCCGCCGTGCGTGATAAAACGTTTTCCACGCACGACATGCCCGAAAAAGCTGCTGACGTGCGTAAATCGCCCGGTTTTACGCACGGGAGATTCATAGATTTTGAAAAGGAGAATTTTTCTATCTAATGCTTTTCGCAATATGCTTCCACTTTCTCCAAAGTATCCGCATCTACAAACTCGTGGACATCAAGGTCTCCGGAAGCCACGTAGCGGGCCAGGTGACCTTCGATCGTAATGGGATTAAGTCCATTATTCTTCTGTATTTCCTTGGTTATAAAGCCAATACAAATAATAAGAACAACATATTACAGTTTTTTTGTCATATATTTGCATCGCGGATAATTAGAGCAGCCATAAAACTTTCCATATTTACCTTTCCTTTGTGTCAATACCCCGCCGCACCTTGGACAATAGCCATTTGCAACAGCTCTGTTGCGTCGAAGCGCATTTCGCTTAACATTTGCTATATGACGTCTTTTTACAACTCTCTTCTCAGTATTATTAGCAAGTAGAATTGAATGAATTTGCTTGACTTCTTCTTCAGAGACAACTTCATTTTGAGTCCGTTTAATAACTCGGGGGATCTGGTGATAGTATATTACAGAAGTTTCGGTTTTGACGCGAAGTGTCGCACGACGCGAGAACGCAACAATGGATATAAACGGCAAATGTTCATATCCTTGAAGAAGTGATTTCAAAGCCCGTATATGCCCTTGATTCTGGTATATAGGATTGAGCAACTTATATTTGCGCCCATAAATATTTTGAGTCCAATACTCACTATTTTCGCCGCCGAATATCCAACCTTTGTAAAACTTGGTTTCCACCACGAATATACCATATATTGAGACGATTACATGATCGATCTGCGTACTATGTCCATTCTTTGCTAGAAGCAAATCATTGATAACTCTATATTTGTTTTCAGGAAGTCTTTTCAGAAAAATCGTGACATAGATTTCTCCGATTTTGCCTTTAATTTTGGGGTGATGGCATATGAAACCAAGGAGTAAGAGAAAGGCTATAATAATCATAACAGGATATCAGTTCATTGAGAAAGATGTATTATCGTTTAACACCCGTTATTTTTTGATTGCTTCGAAATGGGTATAATACTCCGTTCTGTCCTAATTTTCCAGTAGAAACCGCGGTCATTGTCAGGACATTGCCTGATAATGTGGCAGGTCCAAATGATGTAGTCATGTACCCTGCCGAATCTGACGATCTTATCGATTCAAAATAAATGCAGTAATTAGCAATTTCTCCTACATAATCGAAGAAGCCTTTTGCCTGCACTTGCTCATCCGATATTTTCGAGATGATCAGCGTTCCAGTATCTGTCAATGTCCCTGAATCATTTCCCCAAACGACTTGTTCAATAACACTGACGGCATACGTACCAACAAATCTATCCGCACAATTGTCTCTAGACGTATTCTCATCTTTAGAACATGATGAAAGCGAGAGTGCTCCAATTGCAATTAGAAGACTTAATGTTTTATTGAAAGAGATCATAGAAGGTATGTAGGTGTGAACTAATATCAATTATCATAGTTTCAAATATTTGAGGCGACGTGTTGTAACATTGGCAAAGATAAGATTATTTCGCAAACTAGAAAACCCCACGCCTCGTGATATTCGCATTAAGAATTCCTCCCGCCGTGCGTGTTAAAACGTTTTCCGCTCACGTCATTGCCCAAAATGATGCTGACGTGCGTAAATCGTCCGGTTTTACGCACGGGAGATTCACGGATATCTAAGCGCATGGGCGATTCACGGATATCTAAAATGGGAATTATTCTTTCCGGATGGCTGCGATGGCCATGCGGAGGACACCATAGGAAATCTTCGCATCTAAATGCTCGAAAATCGGTTTCAAAGCCTTCTCGTCCGGATGTTCAGCGCAATATGCTTCCACTTTCTCCAAGGTATCCGCATCTACAAACTCGTGGACATCAAGGTCTCCCGAAGCCACGTAGCGTGCCAGGTGACCTTCGATCGTAGTGGGATTAAGGCCACGCTTTTCAGCAATCTGCTCTACAGTATTTCCTTGGTTATAAAGCCAATACGAATATTCAAAAGTGTTCAGTTTCTTGCCGGACTCGTCGCGGAGTTCCTCTTTTTTCTCCTTTTTGGGCGCACGGGAATCATCTGCTGGACTGCTTTCCGGGCCGTCATCGCCACGCCCGATGTCATCATCTTCCATATGGCTCTGGACAATGCTGACAATCTCCTCGCCATAAGCATTGAGCTTGGACGGGCCTATCCCCGGCACCTCCATGAGTTCGGTCAATGTTGTGGGACGCAGATGCGCAATCCCAGCCAAAACGGCATTTGAAAAGACAACAAAGGCGGGCTTGCCGATTTCCTTTGCGCGCTCGAACCGCCACGACTTCAGCTCCCGCGCGAGAGCCGTGTCAGGGATTTCCGCAGGCACTTCCCGTTTATCGGCATTGACCTCAGCCGCCGGCGCAACCTCTTCTGGCTCAGGCTTTTTCTCGTACTCGAAATACTCATAGCAGGAAGAAAACGCGAGCTCTTCCACAGGGCAGTAAATGTAGCTGAGAAACGCATCCACGGCATTGTCCTTTCTGAAAACCGAAGCACAAATCGGGGCACTCAGGACCAGTCCCTCCAAGGTGCGGCAACGGCTCAGCGCCACGTAAGCCTGGCCAGGTGAAAATGCAGCGTGCACATCGACGATGGCCTTGTCGAATGTAAGTCCCTGACTCTTGTGTATTGTTATCGCCCACGCTGCCTTCAGCGGATACTGCTTGAAACGGCCTATCTGTTTGGATGATATCTCCTTGCTCTCTTCGTCGAACTGGTAGCGGATGTTCTGCCATTCCATCGGCTCCACATCAATCGTCTTCCCCGACTCTGCCAGCCTTACGGCAATGCTGTTCTTGTCAATGCTTCTGACTTCTCCCAGCGTACCGTTGATGAAACGCCGTTCAGGATCATTCTTGATGAACGTTACCTGGGCACCTTTTTTCAATGTCAGGCTGTTTGCCGTCGGAAAGGACTCTTCCGGAAATGTTCCCGTTACAGCTGCCTCGAACGTATATGCGTGGCTGTCAAGCTTTGCCAATTCCGTTTCATTGATATTGTCTACCTGGCGGTTATGCGTCATCAGCCTGATGTAACCCTCTTCCGGTTTCGGTGAAAATCCCGGAATGAAACGGTCGTTCAGATCGGCAATATCCTGATATGTCAATGTGCATTCTCTGGCACGGTTCAGGATGTCTATGAAATGCCTGTCCGTCTGGCGATATACGTTTTTCAGTTCTATGCAGCTGTATTTCATGCTTTTAAGTGCAGCGCTGCTGAAGAAATACAATGTCTTGTAATATTGTCTCAGCAGGTCGTCTTCACTGCCGTGAGCGATAGGCGGGAGCTGCTGCAGGTCGCCGATCAGGAGAAGTTGTATCCCACCGAAAGGCTTGCTGTTCCTGCGGATCCGCCGGAGTTCCACGTCAATGTGGTCCATCAAATCCGCGCGGACCATCGACACTTCATCGATTATCAGCAGCTGGAGGTTACGGATCAGTTCCAATTTCGACTTGTTGATCCGGAAATCAGATTTCGGTTCAATGACTCCCTGCACGAATGGCCCGAGTCCGAACTGAAAGAAGGAGTGGATGGTCATTGCCCCCGCATTGACAGCTGCAATTCCCGTAGGAGCCAGCACGATGCATTTCTTTTTCGTGTTCCGCACGACCTCGCGCAGGAACGTGGTCTTGCCCGTCCCCGCTTTGCCGGTAAGAAACAGACTCATGTCCGTCTTCTCTACAATGAATCTGGCAACATTCAACTCGAAATTTCCACTTTCCATTACAACTGCCTTTGATCTAAACACTTCGCGGATCTAAACACTTCGCGCCTAACAAAGTTAATGCATTTGTGTCAATTGGCAAACAAAGATGGCAGTCATCTCCGCGACGTGCGTAAAACCGGGTGATTCACGCACGTCAGCAGCATTTTGGGGCATGACGTGCGTGGAAAACGTTTTATCACGCACGGGAGTTTACAAATTCACAGAAAAATGAATAAAATAAGCTGCCCTCAATAGTTTTATCGGAAACATTTGCTAAATTGGCGTACCAATATAGTATTAATCGACGCGTGAGATTCCGGATAATCTGCGTGTCACAAAACAAACATTATGAAAAAACATTCTTTTCGCGATGCTGAGGCAAAATGCGAAGCCACGTTTTCGTATAACTGCGATAATTGGTGGCATCTCTACACTCCAGGGAAAGAAACACCCGTCATTTTCCAGGATGACAGTGATTTCCGTTATTCAATGAATCTTATGGCCAGATGCAGCACTGAGTTCCAGGAACTTGTCATTGTCGCATTTGAGATAATGAACAACCATATTCATATTGTCCTGGCCGGGGGAGAAGAGAAGATAAAAGAGTTTTTCATGGCTTTCAGGCGACGACTTGTACGCTATCTCAGTCAAAATCACTATATGAAACCATTTGATTGTTTCCAGTTGCGACTCAAGGCAATCAATGATTTGAAGACATTGAGAAACACTATCGTCTATGTCAACAGAAATGGCTATGTCGCTAATCCGGATCATACACCTTATTCATATCCATGGGGAACAGGTGCCTATTATTTCAATACGCAGCAATATGGATTTCAAAATGTCAAAGATTTGAAGGATACTGACTTACGGAAATTGTTCCACGGACGAGTACCAGGTAATATTGAACGGATGCAAGTCGCGGACGGGATGATAGCGCCTTCTTCATATTGTTCCATACAGTTGGGAATGTCGATGTTCCGTGACGCCCACCAATATTTCTCCATGTTGACCAAAAACGTGGAAGCATATAGCGAACTTGCATGTGAACTTGATGACGGAGAGTTCTTGACAGACTCGGAATTGTTTGCACAGCTGGCAAAACTATTGCGAACATCCTATGGGGTTGCGAATGTACAAGAACTGACCAAATCGCAGCTCGTCGATGCGGCAAATAAACTCCACTATGACTATCACGCCTCGAATGGACAGATTCGTCGACTGCTCGGAATCACCCAATACGAGGCCGACTCATTGTTCCCGCTTTCAGTTTAAGGCCAATGATTATCTGCGTGGCGACGTGCGTAAAACCGGGCAATTTACGCACGTCAGCAGCTTTTTGGGCAATGACGTGAGCGGAAAACGTTTTAACACGCACGTCAGCAGCAAGCTAAGAGGTCTTGTGCGCGGAAAACGTTTTATCTCGCACGGGAGGAGGAATTGGGGCGGTGGAAGATTACCGGGGATAGAGAGACAGTGTAACATGACTGACCGGAAAAGAGAGATAGCCTGAAAAGAATCCTGAAGATAATGAAGGTTATTTTTTGAATGTTACTTAACTTTGAGGAAAAGATGATAATTTACGATGTATTACGTAAGCAAAAGATTTGAAGTGTCGGGAGCGCATTATGTGACGACGGACCGACGGACCAAGTGCGAGGAACTCCACGGACATAATTGGATAGTGATAGTGCATTGCAAGTCAATGACTTTGAACGAGGACGGGATGGTTACTGACTTTACGGTCATAAAGCAGAACATCATGTCACGCATTGACCATAAGAACCTCAATGATGTGCTGCCGTTCAGCCCGACGGCGGAGAATATAGCCAAATGGATATGCGACGAGACCGAAAATTGCTACAAGGTCGAGATTTGGGAGTCCGAGAACAACAAGGCTGTCTACGAAAAAGAATAAGGCTGTCTACGAAATATAAAAGACGAGATAATATAGAATAAAAAAAGGCGGGAAAGTAAGCCGGTTTCTGTGTTGATCTGCCATTTATCTGCGCAACCTACCCCCTGACATCGGGCGGGCAGCCCTCATCTGTCAGTGTATTTGGTCTTGCAGGCTCTGGTACCGTACCCGAATGGCATCGCTGACATCCGTCGTGAGCTCTTACCTCGCGTTTTCACCCTCGCCTGCTCCAGTAGATTCTGGGGCAGGCAGTTGTTTTCTGTTACGGCTACATAAGATTACTCCCATCTGCGCTTTCCGCAGCAGAGTGCCCTTTCCTGTCCGGACTTTCCTCACCGGCAAAAGAGCCGGCGCGGCAGAAAATCCCGCCTTAAAAATCTTACAAATTTAAAACAAACCCTTCGGAAAACAAAAGCGATTTACAAACATATTCGAAAATATTGAAATTGCGACCAAAAAATGCCCTTCTTCATTTTCGAAGTGAAAACAATTTACTATCTTTGTGTTTTGAAACGAAACCCAAGTATCACAGGCGCGAAACACTGCCCTAGAGCCCGGGAGGGCGTCCAGCAAGCATGATGACTTGCGAAACTTGAAACGAAAGCAAAACGAGTAAACACATTGACATTTATATGGCCGGAATCAACAACAACGAATTTGATGTCATCATAATCGGAGGAGGCATCACCGGAGCCGGAACCGCAAGAGACTGCTCATTGAGAGGACTGAAAGTTCTGCTCATTGAACGGAACGACATTGCGGACGGAGCTACCGGACGAAATCATGGACTGCTGCACAGCGGCGCACGTTACGCCGTAACTGACCAGGAATCAGCATCCGAGTGCATCCAGGAGAATATGATCCTGAAGAAAATCGCCAACCACTGCGTTGACGACACATCCGGGTTCTTCATCACACTCCCGGAAGACGACCTCGCATATCAGGCGAAATTCGTGGAATCATGTACGAAAGCCGGCATCAAGGCAGAAGTGATAGACCCTAAGGAAGCTATCCGCATGGAGCCTTCGGTAAATCCGGACATCATCGGTGCCGTCCGTGTACCTGACGGCTCGGTAGACCCTTTCAGACTCTGCTCCTCAAATATAGTGGACGCCAAGTTACACGGTGCCAAAGTATTGGTATACACAGAAGTGACAGGCTTCATCAGAAACCAGGAAAAAATCACGGGCGTAAAAGTCATTGACCACAAGACGGGAGAAACGGCGGAATACCACGCGCCGATCACCGTCAACGCCGGCGGTATCTGGGGACACCATATTGCTGAACTTGCAGGTGCGAAAATCAGCATGTTCCCGGCCAAGGGAGCGCTCCTCATATTCGCTCACAGGGTAAACAGCATCGTGCTCAACCGATGCAGAAAACCGGCCAATGCTGATATCCTCGTTCCGGGCGACACGGTCTGCGTAATCGGAACCACCTCTACCAGAGTACCTTACGAAGAGTGCGACAACATGCACGTAACACCGGACGAAGTCAAGCTCCTGATACAGGAAGGTGAAAAACTGGCGCCATGCCTGAATACCACACGAATTCTCCGCGCTTATGCAGGCGTCCGTCCGTTGGTAGCGGCAGAAGGAGACACCAGCGGAAGAAACATCAGCCGAGGCATCGTACTTTTCGACCATGAAAAACGTGACGGCATCAAGGGATTCATCACGATTACCGGTGGTAAACTGATGACTTACAGACTGATGGCTGAAATGGCTACCGACCTTGTCTGCGAAAAATTAAACGTTGACAAGAAATGCGAGACCCGCACTACTCCGCTGCCGGGTTCCGGTGAAGGCAATGTTCAGGAAGTGTCACAGAAGATATGGACCAAACCGTCTACCGTCCAGAAAGCTACTGCGGGACGTGCAGGAAGCATGGCAGCGAAAATCCAATTCGAAACCAGAAAAGAGCAGAGCCTCGTATGCGAATGTGAGGAAGTGCCGGAAAGCGAAGTACAGAATGCCATTGACAATCTCGATGTCCACAATCTGGTAGACCTCCGCAGACGCACACGCGTAGGCATGGGAACATGTCAGGGCGAACTCTGCGCATGCCGCGCGGCGGGACTTCTCAGCAAAGCACACGGCTGCACGGAACGCGCAAAGACAGATTTGGCGAAATTCATGAACGAAAGATGGAAAGGAATGTATCCGGTAGCCTGGGGCGAAACATTGCGCGAGGCAGAATTCACAGCATGGGTATATTCCGAATGCCTGGGAATAGGTAGCGAAACGGATACGAACACCAATCTTGACAAACCTGTATTCGAATAAAAATTAAGACATTATGAGATTTGATACTATAATAATAGGTGGCGGTCTTGCCGGACTCGTATGCGGTCTGAGATTACAGGAAGAAGGACAGAAATGCGCCATCGTTTCCGCAGGACAGAATGCCATGCACTTCTTCTCCGGAGGCTTCGGACTTCTGGCCAAACTCCCCGACGGCACCGATGTGGACGCTCCGCTGGCAGCAATACCGTCACTTGACGCAACACATCCTTATGCGAAAATCGGCGCAGAAAACATTGAAAAATACGCGGAAGAGACGAAAAGATTGTTCTGCACGCTCGGAATCAATGTAGAAGGAACAGCCGAACAGAACAGATACGTCATCTCGGCTTCAGGCGCATTGAAGCCGGCATGGCTGACAATCGACGACATCGCATCCGTCAGCGCGAAAGACGAGAATATCGCCGACAACGCATTGATAGTCAACATTGACGGCTTCCTCGACTTCAACACCTCATTCATTGCCGAATCCTTCGAAAAACGCGGCACTACATGCGAAATCACAGCTGTGACGACCGACGAAATCCGCAACCTCAGGCGCAACCCGAGCGAGATGAGAGCATCCAATATCGCAAGAATCATGGACAATGCCGCTGCGCGTACCACTTTTGTCAATGCCGTCAAAGCGGAGCTGGCGGAAGGGAAATTCGACGCGGTCGTACTTCCGGCTGTCTTCGGTCTCAAGAATCATGAAATCGTCCAGGCAGTACGCGAAGAGCTCGGAATCAAGACATTGTTCATAGGCACATTGCCACCATCTGTCCCGGGCATACGCTCACAAATGCAGATGAAACGTGCTTTCGAAGCGAAAGGCGGCACATTCCTGATGGGAGACGAAGCCGTGGCTTCAGAAATCAAAGACGGAAAAGTCACATCCGTCAAGACATCCAATCTCGGAGACATTGAACTGACTGCCGACAATTATGTTCTCGCGTCCGGAAGCTATTTCGGACATGGCATAATCGCTGAAATAGACAAAGTTACGGAACCGGTATTCGGAGCCGACGTAATTTTCGACAATGACAGGGGCAACTGGTACGACAAGAATTTCTTCGGCAAGCAGAACTTTATCGGCTTCGGCGTAGCTACGGATGACAAGTTCAATGTCATCAAAAACGGCGAATCCATAAGGAATCTCTATGCGGCAGGCTCCGTTCTCGGAGGATTCAATCCACTCCACGAAGGATGCGGCGCAGGCGTTGCAATAATGACAGCATTCTATATATCTGATTCAATACTAGGCAAATAGAACATCATGACAAGCACAAGTGAAAATAATTTCGAGCAGTGCATCAAATGCACGATATGTACGGTATATTGCCCGGTAGTTCCCGTCAATCCTGAATATCCGGGACCTAAACAGGCTGGCCCTGACGGCGAAAGACTCAGATTGAAGAACAGATATTTCTTCGACGAATCATTGAAATATTGCCTGAACTGCAAGCGTTGTGACGTGGCATGCCCGTCCGGCGTGAAGATTTCGGACATCATCCAGGAGGCCAGAATCCAATTCAGCACCAAGAAGCCGAAACTTCGCGACAGGATGCTCGCAAGCACCGATTTCATGGGAACAATGGCAAGTCCGTTCGCACCGATTGTCAACGCGACATTGCCTCTGAAGCCTGTAAAGGCTGTTTTGGACGGGGTTCTCGGAATCGACCACCGGAGAACATTCCCGAAATATTCAGGAACGAAATTCGAAAGCTGGTTCAAGAAGAATGCGGCAGCGAAACAGGCAGCATTCAAGAATCAGATCGCTTATTTCCATGGCTGCTATGTGAATTACAACTATCCGCAACTGGGAAAGGATTTTGTCAATGTCATGAATGCTCTCGGATATGGCGTAAACCTGCTTGACAAGGAAAAATGCTGCGGTGTCGCAATGATTGCCAACGGTCTTGCCGACGGCGCCAGGAAACACGCAAAGCACAATGTTGCAGTCCTGCAGAAAGCGGTCGACAAGAACATGAAAATTCTCACGACTTCGTCGACATGCGTATTGACAATGAGGGACGAATATCCTGATTTGCTGAAAGTTGACAATAGCGGAGTACGGGACAGCCTCGCTCTGGCTACCAAATTCATCTATAGCCTGATCGATTCAGGCAAGGTAAAACTTGCGTTCAAGAAAGACTACAAAGCCAGAATCGCATACCACACACCTTGTCATCTTGAAAGACTCGGATGGGGCGTTTTCTCGACCGCATTGATAAAAATGATACCTGGAGTGGAATTCACGCTTCTCGACAGCAACTGCTGCGGAATTTCAGGAACCTACGGATTCAAGAAAGAGAACTATGACGCTTCACAGGCAATCGGAAAGCCGCTTTTCGACCAGATCGGCAATGTAGCACCGGATTTCGTGGCATGTGACTGCGAGACGTGCAAATGGCAGATAGAGATGTCCACCGGATTCACTGTAAAGAATCCAATCAGCATCCTTGCAGAAGCCCTCGATCTGGAAGCTACCGCGGAACTCAATCACTAAACGACCGCTGGCATCGCCGCACAGATAGCGTCAGATATCAATTGATGTCCTTCTTCATTCGGATGCATGCCGTCATCGCAGAAAAGACTGGAGAAATCACGGCGTGAGAGGAAACAAGTCGTAATGTCGATCAATCTCACGCCCTCCTGTGCTGCAATGCGATACAGCTCCAAGTTATACATCTCATGCCAATTCCCAATCGTATTCACACTGCCTCCAAGCCATTGAAGCACATTGTTTTTCTTTTCTGCACAGAAACCTGAACAGATATAGGAATAAAACTTCATGGAATCGATAGGCGGAAGGGAAAGCATGACCGGAATGCAACCATATTCCCTGACCTTGTCAATCAATGTTTCGTAGGTAGAACGGAACATCTCAAGCGTGGTCTGCGGGGCATGGTCCTCATCAGGCCTTTCAGCAACGGCATTCCAATCATGATTGCAATCATTGCCTCCAAACTCAAGGAAGGCATAACGGGAATCTTCAATCTGCTTCACATGCCTGGAAACATCCCTCACTCCGCCAGTAACGGTATTTCCGAAACGTCCATAATTTTCGATGGAAACCCCCATACGTTTGGCGCAAAGAGACGCGAAGCCCGCATCTGAAATCACATAACGGTTCCTGCCCAGATCTTCTATATTTTTACCTGTAATGATTCCCTTCATGACGGAATCACCGAATGAAATTATACCATTTTTTCTCATAACACAATTGTTACTTAAACACAACCCAATAATAAGGCTTCAATTTCCGAAGCTGCGTTGCAAAAGTAGGCAAGCACATGAACTCAGGGAAATAAAGGTGATAACGACAAATGATTTGTGACTAAAGGCGCGTTTTAGTGACAAAAATTTGTATACAGTGACGAAAAAAGACTATTTTTGCATTCGTCACAACATTTTGAGATGAACGATATTAACGAAATATTCAGAAAATTCTGGCCGCAGACGGTGCACATCATCGCTGTACCGGCATTTTTCTTCAGTTTCATGATGATATACATGCCGTTCGGGGCGTCAGAATATCTGGGGTCAATGAAGCTGGGATATCCGTTCCAGCTCGCCATGCTATCCTGCATAATAGCGGCAAGTGAAGGACTGACAAGGAGCATCCTCTACATTTTCCGAAAGAAGATCAACCGTACGGGATACTTGTTCTGGTGCCTGATGGACATGGCATTCGCATCACTTTTCATGGGCCTGTACATCTGCCTGATGAAAAGAGCCTCAATCCCCTATTTCAATGCCGTTGCCTGGGCATTCGGAACAATGACATTGACAGCAGTCTACCCATACGTGGTAATTTATCTTGCTCTACTGGCCCATCACAGAAAAAAACAGCTGGAACAAGCAGAAGAAGGTCCGGATGACAGAATCAGGTTCTACGATTCCAGAAAAATGCTGAAACTAGTAGTAAACGTATCATCCATCTATTATATAAGCGCAGATGAAAACTACGTAAACATACATTACAGCGAAGACGGAAAGACGAAGAAATACGTGCTGAGGGCATCCATGAAGAGCATTGAATCCCTATGTGCCAAGAATTCACTTGTCCGTTGCCACAGGTCATATTTCGTGAACCCTTCTCACATAAAAATGCTGAGGAAAGACGAAAACGGACTGGTATTTGCAGACATTGACACTCCGGAAACGACAAGCGTACCGGTGACGAAAAGATATTATGCCAATGTCACCAACTTACTGTAAAAGAGAAATATAACACCAATAACATCATGGTCAAGCATATCATTTTATGGACTCTGAAGGACAGCCTGTCCGAGGAAGAGAAAATCCAAATCAAGAAATCCATCAAGGAAGGACTGGAATCATTGCAAGGTGTCGTTCCGGGACTGACAGACATAAAAGTCCAGATTGACGGCCGACTGGCATCTTCAAATGCCGACCTCATGCTGGACTGCACATTGGAATCAGAAGAAGCGCTCAAAGGCTATGCTGTCCACCCGGCCCATGTAGCCATAGCGAACAGCAGAGTACGTCCTTTTACAGCAATAAGATCTTGTCTGGACTTTACGATATAAAAAAGGCGGGGAACTCTCCTCGCCTTTTTTTATTTGTTCGTCCAGCACGAACATACTCTAAAGGGTGCAAGTCCCTAAACCGCCCTGATAGTGGGAAGGTTACAGCCAAAGGCAAGGGTGTCCGCCGTGAGACGGA